>OFTY01000026.1_pt1 | contig 221614 bp, 200 predicted proteins | sample 1775061 | NCBI WGS metagenome assembly OFTY01 (sample SAMN08195773, study PRJEB24354) | sludge metagenome | isolation source: sludge from phenol fed wastewater aerobic bioreactor B | place: India: Nagpur | collected 2016-09-16 | reverse complement strand
AGAAGACGGCATACGAGATGCTTAGCTGTGACTGGAGTTCAGACGTGTGCTCTTCCGATCTGAGCCGCCGGCGATACCCGTGCCACCGGCACCGCCACCGCCGCCCTTACCGCCGAAGACGCCGGCGCCGCCGGCACCACCGGCGCCGCCTTTGCTCGTGCACTTGAACGGCTTGCCCGTCTGGGGGTTGATGCAGGTCGCAGCGGAGGCCACCTGGGTCGAGACAATCACGCCTCCGAAGGCGAGACTCGCCGCGAGCGCGCCTGAGGTCATGAGAGTCGTGAATTTGCTAGCCATTTTCGTCTCCGAGGTTTGAAGATGACCTGCTTTCGACAGACGCGGGCGACCCCTGCGAAGTCGGCCGATCGTCGCCCGTCCTGATCTCGGCAGCCATCGCACAGCGTCTGGAAAGACTGGGTTCTATTCCACACAACGACGTAATCGCATCACGTTCCGCACCTCCGCGAGCCAGACAATTTAGAGAGAAATTCATCTCATGTCTTGACGCAGGGTCGAGTATGACAGGCAATCCCAACGCAGCCTGGGCGCGATACTTAACTGGGCGCGACTTGATGAGCCTCCGGCCAAGTTGAGGTCTGCCATACATTTGCTATCGCGAACGCCCATCCGGGGAATGAGGCGCCCGAAACGTCCTGCACTGCCCGGACAACGCTGATCGTGTGTAGAATAGTCATAACTTCTTGCAGTGCCGCCCACAGCGCGAAGAATACGCCAACTATGTCAGGCGGTCGAGTGGAGATAATTAGACGGATAAAGATTTCCTCTTCAGCATTACCTTACGTTACATACAAGGGCCCGACAGCCACGCTCCCACAAGCATGTTCCACATGAATTCAATGCATTTAGCCCCTGGCGGTCGTTCTCTCAGTGCAAGCGATGGAATGCCTCATCCCATGATCTTGCGTCACGAACTGCTGAGATCATCTTTTGGTTCCTCGTTGCAGAACGCAGGCATGCGCGGGAAACTCTCCGGCTTCCCCAAGGATCCGGACCGCCGCCCATGCAATGATCGGCCGAAACCCCGCAAATGATCGACAGCCGGCCGGAAAACGCGCCCTCGCCGGCCCGACCGCTCACCCGGGGCGGCCGTCCCTCGCCGCCCTCTGCCGGCTCGCTGACACCCGCCCGGCATGGTATCGATCGCCGTCACGGTCGGCCGGACGGCGGCCGCGGGAGCGGAGGATGCAGGTCCTGGCCATGGAGGTGAGACGATGAATCCGACGGCACCGGCCACCAGCCCCTCGGGACGGATCGGCGTGCTGCTGGTCAATCTCGGCACGCCCGATGCCACCGATTACTGGTCCATGCGGCGCTACCTGAAGGAATTCCTCTCCGACCGCCGGGTCATCGAGGTGAACCCGCTTCTGTGGTGGGTGCTGCTCAACGGCGTCATCCTCACCCGCCGGCCCGGCCCCAAGGGCCGCGACTATGACAAGATCTGGAACCGCGAGCGCAACGAGGGACCGCTCAAGACCATCACCCGCGCCCAGGCGGAGAAGCTCGCCGTCCACCTCACCCTCAAAGACGACCGGCTCAGCGTGGATTTCGCCATGCGCTACGGGCGCCCCGCCATTGCCGAGCGGCTCAACGCCCTCGCGGCGGAGGGGTGCGATCGCATCCTGCTGGTGCCGCTCTATCCGCAATATGCGGCGGCGACCACCGCCACCGTATGCGATGCGGCGTTCGACGCGCTCAAGGCGATGCGCCGCCAGCCCGCCCTGCGGGTGGCGCCCTGCTGGCACACCGACCCGGTCTATATCGACCAGCTCGCGGCAAGCCTCACGCGGCAGCTTGCGGCGCTCGACTTCGCGCCGGAGGTGATTCTCGCCTCCTTCCACGGCATCCCGCAATCCTATGCGGAAAAGGGCGACCCCTATCCCGCCCAGTGCCTCGAGACGGCGGACCTCCTGCGGGCGCGCCTCGGGCTCTCCGAGGAGCGCTTCAGGGTCACCTTCCAGTCGCGGTTCGGCAAGGCGGAATGGGTGCGGCCCTATACGGACGAAACGGTGCAGGCGCTGGCTCAAAAGGGCGTGAAGCGCCTTGCCGTGGTGACCCCGGGCTTCGTCGCCGACTGCCTGGAGACGCTGGAGGAGATCGGCGTCGAGAACCGCGACATCTTCCTCGCTAACGGTGGCGAGCGGTTCGCCGCGCTCCCCTGCCTCAATGACGACGCGGAGGGCATGGCGGTCCTCATCCATGTGGTGGAACGCGAGCTGAAGGGCTGGGTGGGCTGAGCCCCCCGCCCGGCGAGCTATCTGCCCTCCGGCTCCACCTTGCCCGCTTCCCAGCCGAGGATGGCGCGCTTGCGGGTGAGGCCCCAGTGATAGCCCGTGAGGTCCCCGCTCTTGCCGATGACCCGGTGGCACGGCACCACGAACGAGATGGGGTTCTTGCCGATGGCCGCGCCCACCGCCCGCGCCGCCCTGGGCTTGCCCACGTGCTCGGCGATGTTGGAATAGGTGGTCGCCCGGCCCATGGGGATGCGCAGCAGCGTCTCCCACACCCGGATCTCGAAATCGGTGCCGATGAAGACGATGCGCAGCGGCTGGTCGTCCCGCCAGGCGGCGGGATCGAAGATGCGCGCCACCAGCGGGGCGGTGGCCTCGGGGTCCTCCACATAGTCCGCGTGCGGCCAGCGGGCGCGCATGTCGGCGAGCGCGGCGGCCTCCTCGCCCTCGTCGGCGAAGGCGAGGCCGCACAGGCCGCGGGGCGTCGACATGGCAAGCGCCAGACCGAACGGCGAGGCATGGAAGCCGAAGCGGATGACGAGGCCCGCCCCGCCCGATTTCCACTCCCCCGGCGACATGGCCTCGTGCACCACGAAGAGGTCGTGCAGCCGGCCCGGGCCGGACAGGCCCAGCTCCAGTGCCGCGTCGAGCACATTGGGGCACTCGGCCACCACGCGCCGGGCGCGGTCGAGGGTCACCGCCTGGAGGAAGGCCTTGGGGGTGAGCCCGCACCAGCGGCGGAACAGGTCGGTGAGCGCGCGGGCCGAGACGCCGGCGGCGGCGGCGATCTCCTCGGCCTCCGGCTGCTCGCGCACATGGGCGGAGATGAAGGCCACCGCCTGGCGCACCACGGCATAGTCGCTGGCGGCGATCTCCAGCGGGGTGGCGGGCGTCGCCGTCATGAGCCGGCGTTTGGCGGGAAGGTGAAAGGCGGGAGCATCGAGCGCCAGCACGGGGCATCTCCTGAAAGTGCGTGTTTGCCCCATCTCACCAGAGCGGTTCCCCCGCGCCCACCCGATTTCGACACCCCTGCCCCCACCGCCGGCCCTCAGACCGACGAGGCGAGGGGCGAGGCTTCGCCGAAGCGGTCCTCGAAGACGAGGCTCTTCACATCGAGCCTCTTGCGCCAGCCGGCCTGCTCCAGATCGGGCACGGTCTCGAACTGCGCGACATAGCCGATGCACAGCAGCGCCACCGGGATGATGTGCTCGGGGATGCCGAGGATGGAATGCAGGTCCGCGCGCGACAGGATGGAGACCCAGCCTACGCCGATGTTCTCCGCCCGCGCCGCGAGCCAGATGTTCTGCACCGCGCAGACCGTGGAATAGATGTCCATCTCGCTCTGGTGGGTGCGCCCCAGCACCACCGGCCCGGCCCGGTCGCGCTCGCAGGTGATGCAGAGCAGCACCGGCGCCTCGCGCAGGCCTTCGAGCTTCAGGGAGCGATAGAGCTTCGCCCGTTCGGAGGTGAACATGTCCGCCGCCTCCGCATTGGCGCGCACGAAGGCGCCGTGCAGCGCGGTCTTCACCGCCGCGTCGCGGACCACGATGAAGTTCCAGGGCTGGAGGAAGCCGACCGACGGTGCCGCATGGCCCGCCTTGATGAGCCGCCAGAGCGCGGCGTCGGGCACCGGATCGGGCAGGAAGTTCCGCCTGACGTCACGGCGCTCGGCGATGCAGCGGTAGACCGCCGCGCGCTCCTCCTCGGTGAAGGGCTCGGGGTGCTCGCGCTCCGGGAGCGTGCCGACCGGCTGAGTGTTGATCGGGTGGGTGTCGGTCGGGTGGGTGTTCATGGGGCCTCCGCCGGAGCCGCGCCATCCGGCCGACCCCTCTCCCGCAGCCGGGCGCGATTCTGCGATCACCTCCTCCGGCCGAGAGCGCATTCGGCGGCATGGCGGCGCCCCGGTCAAGACCAAAGGGCCGTGCGGCGGGCGCGACGCGCCGGTCGGGCACAGCACGCGCCATTGCAGCGCAACGCCTGTGCAGCCTCCGGTCGGCCTCCGGCGCGACGGCGCAGGTCGGGCGCAGGTCAGGTGCCGGCGGCCACCACGACGCCCTCGTTGGGCCGCAGCGGGAGCAGCCCGTGCACCGCCTCGCCCTCGCGGTCGCAACAGGTGGAGAGCAGGATCTCGCCCCGCCCGCTCGCCCCCGGCAGCGCCGCCGACAGCGGCTCGTCGCCGAAATTGAGCGCCACCAGCAGCGTCTCACCCGGCCCCTCGCGCACGAACAGCAGCAAATTGCCTTCCGCAAGGATGGGGCCGTAATCGCCGGCGTTCAGCGCCCCATGCCGCCGGCGCAGGTCGATGAGGCGGCGCGTCAGGGTGAGCATGGAGGAGGCCTCGCCCTTTTCCGCCTTCACGTTCACCTCGGTGGCGTCGTCGGCGAGGGGCAGCCAGGGCTCCACGGTGGAGAAGCCGGCGAAGCGGCTGCCGTCCCACTGCATGGGGGTGCGCGCGCCGTCGCGGCCGAGCCCAAGGCCGGGAACGTTCTTCTCGTAGGGGTCATGGATGCGGTCGCGCGGAACGGTCACCTGCGCCATGCCGAGCTCGTCGCCGTAATAGAGCGTCGGCGTGCCCCGCAGGGTGAGGAGCAGCATGGCCGCCACCCGCGCCTGGTCCGGTCCCACCCGTCCGGCGATGCGCGGCCGGTCGTGGTTGGAGAGCACCCAGTTGGGCCACGCGCCCTTGGGCAGGCTCGCCTCATAGGCGGTGATGAGGCCGGCGATCGCCTCCGCCCGCCAGGGCGCGCCGATAAGGGCGAAGTTGAACGGCAGCTGCACCCCGTCCCCGGCACGGCCGAAATAGGCGGCCAGCCGGTCGAACGGCAGGTAGGCCTCGCCGATGAGCAGGCGGTCGCCGAACCGCTTCGCCACCTGCCGCAGGCCCGCGACGACGATCTGCACCTCGGCGGTGTCGGCGCTGTGGACAGGCAGGAGCCGGTGGTAGGGATCCATCCCCTCGTGGAACGCCGGATTGACGGGATTGTCGCGGAAGTCCGCATCCTTCATCACGTGGAACACGGCATCGACGCGCAGCCCGTCCACGCCGCGCCGGAACCAGAATTCCATGATCGCATGCATCGCCGCGACCACCTCCGGATTGCGCCAGTTGAGGTCGGGCTGCTCCTTGAGGAAGGCGTGGTGGTAACACTGGCCGGTGGCCGCATCGAAGGTCCAGGCGCTGCCACCGAACTCGGAGAGCCAGTTGTTGGGCGGCCCGCCGCCGGGCGCCGGGTCCCGCCAGATGTACCAGTCACGCCTGGCGCTGGTGCGCGCGCTGCGCGCGTTCAGGAACCAGGGGTGCTCGTGCGAGGTGTGGTTGGGCACGAAATCGAGGATCACCTTCAGGCCCCGGCCATGGGCGCAGGCGATCAGCCGGTCGAGGTCCGCGAGGGTTCCGAACAGGGGGTGGACGTCGGTATGATCGCTGATGTCGTAGCCGAAGTCCGCCATGGGCGAGGGATAGACGGGCGACAGCCAGATGGCGTCGATGCCGAGGGCGGCGAGATAGTCGAGCCGGGTGATGATCCCCGGCAGGTCGCCGACGCCGTCGCCGTTGCTGTCCTGGAAGGAGCGCGGATAGATCTGGTAGATGATCCCGGTGCGCCACCACGCCGTGGCCGCCACCGTGTCCGCGCACGATTTTGCCGGGTTCGCCATGATCGTTCCTCGTTCGCGCGGCAGGGTGCGCCAAGGCTCGGTCGGCGGCGCCGCCGCGAGGCCGGACCTCGACCACCGCCCGGATATCCGCCCGCTACCCTGCCCGAAATGTCTGCCCAGACAACAAGATCTTCAACGGCCGAACCGTCGTCCGCGCCCGTTCCACCCGCTAAACTGCCGAGGCTGCCCCACCCATGGCCGATCCCGTGACCGCCGGCGACGACCCGCTCTGGTACAAGGACGCCATCATCTACCAGCTCCACGTGAAGTCGTTCTTCGATGCCAATGATGACGGCATCGGCGACTTCCGCGGGCTGATGGAGAAGCTGGACTACATCGCCGATCTCGGCGCCACGGCCATCTGGCTTCTGCCTTTCTATCCCTCGCCGCGGCGCGACGACGGCTACGACATCGCTCTCTACGAGGGCGTGTCCCCCGATTACGGCACCATGGAGGAGGCGCGGCGCTTCATCGAGGAAGCCCACCGGCGCGGCCTGCGCGTCATCACCGAGCTGGTGATCAACCACACCTCGGACCAGCACCCCTGGTTCCAGGCGGCGCGCCACGCCCCCAAGGGCAGCCCCGAGCGGAACCTCTATGTGTGGGCCGACGACGACAAGGGCTATCCGGGCGTGCCCATCGTCTTCTGCGACGTGGAGAAGTCCAACTGGACCTGGGACGAGGTGGCCGGCCAGTTCTTCTGGCACCGCTTCTATTCCCACCAGCCGGATCTCAATTTCGACAACCCCGAGGTGCTGGAGCGGGTGCTCAAGGTCATGCGCTTCTGGCTCGACATCGGGGTCGACGGCCTGAGGCTCGACGCGGTGCCCTATCTGGTTGAGCGCGAGGGCACCGACTGCGCCAACCTGCCCGAGACCCACGAGGTGCTGCGCAAGATCCGCGCCCAGCTCGATGCCCATTACACCGGCCGCATGTTCCTCGCCGAGGCCAACCTCTGGCCGGAGGATACCCAGCAGTATTTCGGCGCCCATGCCGACGAATGTCACATGGCGTTCAACTTCCCGCTGATGCCGCGCATGTACATGGCCATCGCCCGGGAAGACCGCTTCCCCATCACCGACATCCTGCGCCAGACCCCGGAGATTCCGGAGACCTGCCAGTGGGCCATCTTCCTGCGCAACCACGACGAACTGACCCTGGAGACGGTCACCGACGCGGAGCGCGACTATCTGTGGAACGTCTATGCGGCGGACCGGCGGGCGCGCATCAACCTCGGCATCCGCCGCCGCCTCGCCCCGCTCCTGGAGCGCGACCGCCGGCGCATCGAGCTGATGAACGCGCTGCTGCTCACCCTGCCCGGCACGCCCGTGATCTATTACGGCGACGAGATCGGCATGGGCGACAACATCCATCTCGGCGACCGCGACGGCGTGCGCACCCCGATGCAATGGTCGCCCGACCGCAACGGCGGCTTCTCCAAGGCCGATCCGCAGAGCCTCGTCCTGCCGGTGATCCAGGACCCGCTCTACGGCTTCGCCGCGCTCAATGTGGAAGCCCAGCTCCGCGACGCCCATTCCCTGCTCAACTGGACCCGGCGCATGCTCGCCATGCGGCGCCAGCATCCGGCGTTCGGGCGGGGCAGCTTCCAGCTCCTGTTCCCGGGCAACCGGCGGATCCTCGCCTATCTGCGTGCCCACGAGGGCGAGACGCTGCTGTGCGTCGCCAACCTCGCCCATACCCTGCAGGCGGTGGAACTGTCCCTTGGCGAGTTCGAGCACGCCGTGCCGGTGGATCTCCTCGGCGGCACCGCCTTTCCGCCGGTGGGCCGGGCCCCCTACGTGCTGACGCTTCCGCCCTTCGGCTTCTATGCCTTCCGCCTCTCCCGCCACGCCGCCAAGCCCGACTGGCACGAAGCCCCGCCGGAGATGCTGCCGGACTTCGCCACGCTGGTGATCCGCGACGGCCTGATGGATGCCCTTTCCGAGCGGCACCGGGCGCAGATCGAAACCGAGGCCCTGCCCGCCTATCTCGCGCGGCGCCGCTGGTTTCCGGGGGTGAACGAGGTGCCCGAGCGGGTCCGCCTCGGCTGGGTGATGCCGCTGCCGGGCACCCGGCGGGAGGTGGCGCTGGCGGAAATCGAGGCGTGGATGGCGGGCGAGCCGGAGGGCAGCCACGAGCGCTTCCTCATGCCCCTGTGCCTCGTCCATGAGGACGAGAACCCGCCCCCGGTCGCCCTCCAGCTCGCCCTGACGCGGGTGCGCCGCGGCCGGCGCGTGGGCTATCTCACCGACGCCGCCTGCCTCGACGGCCTGCCCCGTGCCATGCTCGATGCCCTGAGCGACGGGCGCACCATCGCCCTGCCCGACGGCGCCGAGGTGCGGTTCTCGCCCACCGCCCGGCTGGCGGCGGTCTCGGTGAGCGATCATGCCCCCATGGAGACCCGCGACACCCGCCAGCCCGGCACCCTCCTGGCGATGACCGACGAGGTCGTGCTCAAGGTGTTCCGCCACATCGCCCCGAGGCGGTCGGGGGAGGCCGAGATGGCGCGCCACCTCACCGCTAAGGGCTTCGCCTTCACCCCGCCGCTGCTGGGGGAAGTCACCCACGTGGCCGGCGACGGCACCCGCGCGCCGCTGGTGCTGATGTTCGCCGCGGTGCGCAACCAGGGCGACGCGCTCGCCTGGACCGCCAACCAGCTGCGGCGCGCCCTCGACGCCGCCGCCAGCGTTCCCGACGACGGCGAACACCGCTTCACCGAGGAAACGAGCGGGCTCATCCCCCTCATGCGCAGCATCGGCCGGCGGCTTGCCGAAATGCACGGCGTGCTGGCGGAGGCATCGGACGATCCGGCCTTCGCTCCGCAGGAAATGGAGGCCGCCGGCGCCCGCCGCTGGGGCGAGACGGCCGCCGCCCGCCTCTCGGCGGCCCTTGCCCGGCTCGGCGAGGAGCAGGCCCTCTGTCCGCCCGAGGCGGCCGACGCCGTCGAGCGCCTCGGGCACATCGCGCCCGATCTTTCGCGCCGCCTGGTGCAAGTGGGGGAGCGGGCGGCCGGCTCCCTGGCGCTGCGCATCCATGGGGATTTCGGGCTCGACCAGGTGCTGGTGGCGGCCGACGACGTGTTCATCGTCGGGTTTTCCGGCGCCCGTCCCGGCCGTTCGGCCAGGACCACGCCCTGGCGGGACGTGGCGGATGCGCTCGTCTCGGTGCGCCGGGCAGCGGCGCTGGTGGCGCTCGATCCCTGCGAGACCGCGGCGGCGAGCGAGCCGCTGCGCCGCGCCGCCCTGATCGCCCAATTCCGTGCCCGCGCCGAGCGGACCCTGCTGGCGGGCTATCTGGAGCGCGCTCCGGCGGGCCTCGCCGAGCGTGCCCTCGTCGATGTGTTCCTGGTGGACGCCCTGTGCGCCGCGGTGCCGCAGGCATCGGCCGCGCAGCGCCTTTCCGTGCTGGAAGGGCTCTGCGATGCCGCCGAACGGCTGACCGGCTCCAGGCCGGAAAACGACGCTCCCTGAGCACGGCGGCGGCCGCGCGCCGGAACGGCGATCGCCGCGCCACGGTCGGCGGCCGGCAAAGTCTGGCGCAGCAAGGGGAAACGGAAGCGGGGGATAGAATCTGCAGACTATATTACCGCTTACATGACCCTATTCCTCGCACGCCATCCTCATTATGATGGTGTCAACTTTTTGTCATTGGTTCCACATCGGCAGGCGCGGCGCTCGCTCCATACTTGACCACCTTCGCCGCTGCCCGAGCCCGTGACGGATACGAGAAGAACAAGAAAGGCATCCGGTTGAAGGTGACATGTACGGGGCAGCGGGGGCGGTCGCATCCGGGCGGATGGGAGCGCGGCCGGTCGTCGATGCCTCTTCTCCGGACCCCCGCAATCGTTTCCGCCTCCGCATGATGACCGCCATCCGCGCTGCCCGCGCGTGGCTGCCCGCCGCGCCGCGCTCTCTGTCCGTCACGCCGCGCCCCTCGGCGCGTGCCGCGGAACGGCGCGCCCGGGCGCGCTCCGCAGGGCGCGACGGCCGGTGCGGCTGCGCCCGAGCCGGCATGGCATGCGGCGCGCCGAAGCCGGTGCGGAGGCCCAGGAGGCCCATGTGACGGCTCCGCAAACGACGGCGCCGCGCGCCTTCGCCCGCCTCCATTTCCACCCCGGCTTCTCGCTCGAAGCCGCGCTGCCGCTGGTGGACTATCTGGCCGACCTCGGCATCAGCCACGTGTGCGCCTCGCCGCTGATGAAGGGGCGCGGCGGACGGTGGGCCGGCCTCAACGTGGCGGACTTCTCGACCATCGACCCCGAGCTCGGCGGCGAAGGCGCCCTGCGCCAGCTCGTGTTCGCGCTGCGGCGCCGGCAGATGGGGCTGATCCTCGAGATCACCCCGGGCCACATGGGCGTCGGCGGCGGCGAGAACGCCTGGTGGCTCGACGTGCTGGAATGGGGCCGCGACAGCGCCCACGCCCAGGTGTTCGATGCCGACTGGCAGCGCCGCGAGCCCTATCTGCGCGGCAAGCTCCTCGCCCCCTTCCTCGACCGCCCCTACGGGGAGGCGCTGCGCGCCGGCGCCCTGACGCTGGCCTTCGAGCCGCAGCACGGCAGCTTCGCGGTCCGCCATCACGACCACATCTTCCCCATCTCGCCGACCGACTATCCCAAGCTGATGGCGGCGGCAGCGCCCCTCGGCAGCGTCGCCGAGGCCTTCTCGCGCCTCGCCTCGATCCGCCGCGACGCCGACCTGGTGCTGAGCGCCAAGCAGCGCCTCGCCCAGCTCGCCGCCACCGATGCCGGGCGCAAGGCCATCGCCGCCACCCTCGCCGCCTTCGACCCCGCCACCGACGACGGGCGCGGGCGCCTGCACGCCCTGCTGGAGCGGCAGAACTACCGCCTCGCCCATCGGGTGAGCGCCGACGACGACCTCAACTGGCGCCGCCATCCCGCGACCACCGAGCTCGCCGCGGTGCGGCTGGAGCGCGCGGACGTGTTCGACGCGGTGCATGCCTACGTCATCGAGCTCTACGCCAGCGGCCTGATCGACGGCGTGCGCGTGCGCCATTTCGACAGCTTCGCCCAGCCCGCCGGCTATCTCCAGCGCCTCACCATGAAGCTCGCCCTCGCCGCGCCGCGCCGGGCCAGCGGCGCGCCGCACAACACCCCCCAGGGCGCCCAGCCCGGCCTGCCCCACAAGGCCATCATCCTCACCGACAAGGTGCTGAAGATCGACGAGACCCTGCCGCCCCGCTGGGACATCGCCGGCGCCGGCGGCGTCGAGGTGATGGAGGCCATCTCGGCGCTGCTGCACGACGGCCCTGCCGGCTCTGCCCTCGCCAGCATCTGGAGCCATGCGTCCGGCGACCGGCGCAGCCCCGAGGAGCATCTGGAGGCCGCCCGCCGGCAGGTGCTGCTCCACGATCTCAGCGCCCAGCTCGACACCGCCGCCCGCGCGCTGCACGGCGTCGCCCTCAGCGAGCTTTCCACCCGCGACGTGCCGCTCGCGGCGATCCGCCGGGTGCTGGTGGAATTCGCCATCGCCCTGCCCTGCTGGCGCATCTATGCCGACGCCTCGGGCGCCAGCGCGCAGGATCGCGAGGCGCTGGCCAGCGCGCTGGAGCGCGCGGCGCGCCGGCTCCTGCCCGACGACCTGCCCATCATCGCCCTGTTCGCCCGCTGGCTCGGTGGCGAGGCGCCGCGGGATTTCGCCGATTTCGAGATGAGCGGCGCGCGTGAGGAGGCCATGGCCCGGGTGCAGCAGCTCACCGCCGCCATGGCCGAGCTGGCGATGAGCCAGATCGTCGCCTATGGCTACGGGCGCCTGATGTCGCGCAACGAGGCCGAAAGCGACCCGGCGCTGTTCGCCATCCTGCCGAAGGAGTTCCACCGGCTGATGGGCGAGCGCCGCCGCCTGCTGCCGACCTCGCCGAGCGCCACCTCCGGCTCCGTGCGCAAGCGCGGCGAGGATTCGCGCATGCGCCTCGCCGTGCTCTCCGAGCAGCCGCGCGAGTGGACGACGCTGCTGCGCGACCTCATGGACGAGACCTCCGGCCTCAGGGTGAAGGTGGGCGACGGCTTCGCCCCCGACATGGCCGACGAGGTGATGCTCTACCAGACCCTCATCGGCGCCTGGCCGTCGGGCGCGCGGCACGACGACGCCCGCGCCGTGGGCCGGCTGCGCGACAAGGTGGAGGCGGCGCTGCGCCTCGGCCTGCGCCTGTCGCGCTCGCGCCGCAGCCGGGCCGCCGACGTCGCCGCCTATGAGGACGGCTGCGTGAAGTTCCTCGCCGCCCTGCTGGAAGGCGAGCCGTCGCTCGCCGCCCGGCGCATGCTCGCCCAGTTCGCCGAGCAGCTCGCCCCGGCGGGGGTAGTCAACAGCCTCTCCCAGCTCGTCCTCAAATGCACCGTGCCGGGCGTGCCGGACTTCTGCCAGGGCACCGAGACCTGGGACTTCGGCCTGGAATCGCCGGTGCTCCAGCACGGGCCGGGGATCGTCGGGAGGATCGGCATCTCCGACGGCGAGCTCGCCCCGGACCGGCTCCTGGAGACCTGGCAGGACGGACGGGTGAAGCAGCAGCTCACCGCCCGCCTGCTGCGGCTGCGCAAGCTCAATCCCGCATTGTTCGCGCAGGGCAGCTACGAGCCCCTCGCGGTGGACGGCATGCGCGCGGAGAATGCGGTCGCCTTCCGCCGCCGCAACGGCGCCGATTCCCTGGTGGTCATCGTCACCCGCCTGGCGAGCCAGCTCGTCGGCACCGGCCCCATCACCGCGCGCGAGCCGGCGCGGGTGCCGGCGGTGCGCTGGGGCGACACCGGCGTGATGCTGCCCCCGGACAGCCGCTCCGCCACCTTCCGCGACGTGGTCACCGGGCGCGACGTGCAGGCCACCCTGGGGCGGATCGAGGTGCGCGACGCGCTTTCGAGCTTCCCGGCGGCGGTGCTGGTGAAGCTCTAGGCATCACTCCGCCCGCCGCCCGGCCGGAGCCGCGCTCAGCTCTGGATGAAGGCCAGCAGGTCGGCGTTGATGGCGTCCGGATGGGTGGTGCACATGCCGTGCGGATAGCCCTCGTAGACCTTCAGCGTGCCGGCCTTCAGCAACTCGATGGACAGCAGCGCGGAATCGGCGATGGGCACGATCTGGTCGTCGTCGCCGTGCATGACGAAGGTGGGAACGGCGCAGGCCTTCAGATCGGCGGTGAAATCGGTCTCGGAGAAGGCCTTGATGCCTTCGTAATGGGCCTTGGCGCTGCCCATCATGCCCTGCCGCCACCAGTTCCAGATCACGCCCTGCGACGCCTGAGCGCCCGGCCGGTTGAAGCCGTAGAAGGGGCCGGTGGGCACATCGAGGAAGAATTGCGCCCGGTTGGCAGCGAGCGCCGCGCGGAAGCCGTCGAACACCGCGATGGGCAGGCCGCCGGGATTGGCCTCGGTCTTGACCATCAGCGGCGGCACCGCGCCGATCAGCACCAGCTTGGCGACGCGGCCCTGGCCATATTTCACCGTGTAGTGCAGGGCCTCGCCGCCGCCGGTGGAATGGCCGACATGGATCGCGTCGGTCAGCTCCAGATGCAGCACGACCGCGGCCGCGTCGGCGGCGTAATGGTCCATGTCGTGGCCGTCGGAGACCTGGGTGGAGCGGCCGTGGCCGCGCCGGTCGTGGGCGATGACGCGATAGCCCTTCGAGAGAAAGAAGAGCATCTGCGCGTCCCAGTCGTCGGCGCTCAGCGGCCAGCCGTGATGGAACATGATGGCCTGCGCCGTCTTGGGACCCCAATCCTTGTAGAAGATCTCGACGCCGTCTTGGGTGGTGACGCTGGGCATGGCGGTCATTCCATTCAGTTGCGCGGGGAAATCGGCGGAAACACGAGGCGTCGCGCGGCCGCCCGCGCGGAGGCGGCAACCCGCGGCGGCGTCAGGGACCTGAGCGCACCCCCGCCGGCAGGCGCGGCAGCGTGGATCTGCGCGCGCCATCGGCTCCGGGAGGGGGCCGAAAGACAGCGCCTCAGCAGCGCCCCGCCCCTCTGGCACGCAAGGTCCCCGTCGCAGATTTCAAATAAAATCTAGCATACCGGGCCACCCCTGGCGAGCTACATACTTATGCACCCGAGGTGGATGGCGGGTTTTGCTTTCCCTGGTCTGTACTTCCGCCGGCAAAGCTTTCGCTGAATGCACCCCCGCCGCCGGCTCTGCGCGCCCCGGGTGCGGGGGCGCGCCCCTACGGCGGCGACCCGGCCTCTGCCGTCGCGCGATAGCGTCCCGGCGACGAGCCGGTCCAGCGCCGGAAGGCGTGGTTGAAGTTGGCCTGCTCGGCATAGCCGAGGAAATCTGCGATCTCGCCGAGCTTCATGGGCGAGGTGGTGAGGAGCGCATGGGCCTGCTGGAACTTCAGGCGGTCGAGCACGTCGCCGAACGAGACATCATGGGCGGCGAGGCCGCGGTGGAAGGAGCGCAGGCTCATCTGGCCCGTCTCGGCCACCCGGCTCGCGGTGATCCGGCCGCTGCCGAACATGGACAGGATCACGTATTCGACCGAGCCCACGAAGTCGTCGGCGAGCCGCGGCTTGCCCTCCCAGCTCAGATCGGCGACGCCGACCCGCGGGCCGAGGCCCAGCGGGCGGGTCAGGATCGCGGGATCGATGGCGACCGAGGCCTCGTTGCGATCGGACGGCAGGAGACGCTCCCGCTCGGCGGCGGCGGAGGGAACGTGGCCGACGACGCCGGCCGGCAGGCGCGTCTGCAACGGGCGCCAGTCCTCGCCCGCATAGCGGCGCACCAGCTTCAGCAGCAGCGGCAGGGTATATTGGAGCGCGTGATCGACCCGCGCCTGATCCTGGCCGGGCAGCAGGTGCCGCAGCCAGATGGCGCCCTCCGTCACCTCGACTTCCAGCCGGGCCCCCGAATGAAGGCGGTGGAACTCATTGGCGGTGGCGGTCAGAGCGACGCGCAGGTTTGGCGCCCGCTGGATCCGCCGGCCGAAGGTCCCGAGGTCGTCGAGCGCGGCGAACTGCCCCACCGACCAGCCGAGGTCCGACGCGCCGAGCCGGCGCGCGAAAATCTCCGCCAGATGCAGGACGCGCTCGGATGCAACCAGCATGTCGGGGTCGCGCAGCTGCTGCAGCGGCAGGCCCACCTTTTCCGCCTCGACCAGCAGACGCTCGTCCGCCGCGCCGGCATATCTCAGAAACGGCTCGAAAACGCCGAAGCGCATCAGCGGAATGGCGCGCATGGCGTCCCTTCCCGGCCTCTCGCTGCGGCATCATTTAAGGCCAAGCTCAAGGCCGTTTTGGCAGAGAAAAACAAGTTGCATTGTCGCATTGGCGTTATCGTCCGCCAAGGAGGATCTCGCGGCGCCTGGGGGCAGGGCGACGCCGCGGATCACCGCGCACGAATGACATCCGGGGCCGGATCGGCGCCCGCCCGGTCGCGGCGGGCCGGCGATGCGGGCCGCGGGTGACCGGGGCACGGTCGAGCGGGGCATGACCCCCGCCCTGCCGGCCTGCGGTGTCGCAGGCGTGCGAGCATCGTGTCCTGGAGGGGGAAATGAGAACATCTTCGCATCAGCCGGCGTTCGGGCGCGTCCTGCGCCGAAGCCTGGCCGCTCTTGCCGCAGCCGGCGCGGCACTGGCGCTCGGCGCCGGTCTCGCCGGCCCGGCGGCGGCGCAGCAGATCACCGGAACGCCGGGCTCGCCCACGGCGACCACCACCGTCGACGGGCGCTACCTGCCCCCGCCGCCCCAGCCGTTCCACGGCGAGATCCAGCTTAACGCGACCCAGTCCAAGCCCTATTGGCCGGCCACCGTCGTCCCGCCCAAGGGCGCGCCCAACATCCTGCTCATCATGACCGATGACGTGGGCTTCGCGGCGCCCTCCACCTTCGGCGGCGTGATCCCGACGCCGGCGCTGGACCGCATCGCCGCCAACGGCCTGCGCTACACCAACTTCCACTCCGCCTCGCTGTGCTCGCCCACCCGCGCGGCGCTGCTCACCGGGCGCAACCACCATTCGGTGGGCTTCGGCGTGATCGCCGAGCAGTCCACGGGCTTCCCCGGCTACAATTCGATCATCGGCAAGGACAGCGCCACCATCGCCCGGGTCCTGCAGGACAACGGCTACCGCACCGCGTGGTACGGCAAGGACCACAACGTGCCCGACTGGGCGGCCACCCAGGCCGGCCCGTTCGACCAGTGGCCCACCGGCATGGGCTTCGAGCACTTCTATGGCTTCGTCGGCGGCGACACGAGCCAGTGGCAGCCGAACCTGTTCAACGACACGACCCCGATCTACCCCTATATCGGCAACCCCAAGTGGAACCTGACCACGGCCCAGGCGGACGACGCCATCCGCTGGCTCTCCATGCTGCATGACCTCAATCCGGACATGCGCTGGTTCATCCACTACACGCCGGGCGGCACCCATGCGCCGCATCATCCGACGCCGGAGTGGATCGAGAAGATCGAGGCGATGCACCTGTTCGACGGCGGCTGGAACACGCTGCGCGACACCATCTTCGCCAACCAGAAGAAGCTCGGTGTGATCCCGCAGGACGCCAAGCTCACGCCCTGGCCGGACGGCTTCCTCAAGCGCTGGGAGAGCCTCAACGACGAGGAGAAGAAGCTCTTCATCCGCCAGGCCAACGTCTATGCCGCCTACCTCGCCTACACCGATCATGAGATCGGCCGGGTGATCCAGAAGGTGGAGGACATGGGCCAGCTCGACAACACGCTCATCATCTACATCTCGGGTGACAACGGCGCCTCCGCGGAGGGCTCGCCCAACGGCACCCCGAGCGAGGTGATGCAGTTCAACGGCGTGGAACTGCCGGTCAAGGACCAGATGAAGTGGTACGACGCCTGGGGCACCGACCAGACCTATCCGCACTTCGCGGTGCCGTGGTCCTGGGCCTTCGACACGCCGTTCAAGTGGATGAAGCAGATCCCCTCCTTCTTCGGCGGCACGCGCCAGGGCATGGCGATCTCCTGGCCCGGGCACATCACCGACACGGGCGGCATCCGCAACCAGTTCCACCATGTCATCGACGTCCTGCCGACCCTCCTCGAGGTGACCGGCATCCCGCAGCCGGTGAGCGTGGACGGCATCGCCCAGAAGCCCGTCGAAGGCGTCAGCATGGCCTATACCTTCCCGAAGGAAGGGGCGGGCAAGCCCTCGACCCATCACATCCAGTATTTCGAGATGATGGGCGTGCAGGGCCTCTATAACGACGGCTGGATGCTCAGCGCGGTGCCGGTGCGCCCGCCGTGGGAGCTGCTGGGCAAGGCGATCCTGAACCCCGCCAGCGCCTACAAGTTCGAGCTCTACAACGTGGCCAAGGACTGGACGCAGGACCACGACCTTGCCGCCGAGCAGCCGCAGAAGCTGCAGGAGATGAAGGAGCTGATGTTCGCCGAGTTCGCGAAATACCAGGTCCTTCCGCTGGACGCCTCGGTGGCGACGCGCCTTGTCGCGCCGCGTCCGGACCTCACCGGCGGCCGGCTGGTGTACAATTACTCGGGCACCACGGTCACCGGCATTCCCCATGGCGGCGCGCCGCAGGTGCTCAACACCTCCTACACCATCACCGCCGAGATCGACGTGCCGGAAGGCGGCGGCGACGGCGTGATCCTCACCGAGGGCGGGCGGTTCGGCGGCTTCGGCTTCTACCTGCTGAAGGGCAAGCCGGTGTTCACCTGGAACCTGCTCAACCTGAAGCGGGTCAAGTGGCAGGGGCCGGAGGCGCTCACCCCCGGCAAGCACACGCTGGTCTATGATTTCAAGTATGACGGGCTGGGTTTCGCCACCCTCGCCTTCAACAGCATGAGCGGCATCGGACGGTCCGGCACCGGCACTCTCTCGGTGGACGGCAAGGTGGTGGCCAGCGAGAAGCTGGAGCGCACGGTCCCGATCATCCTGCAGTGGGACGAGACCTTCGATATCGGCGCCGACACCGGCACCCCGGTGGACGATGCCGATTATCACCTGCCGTTCCCCTTCACCGGCAAGATCGACAAGCTGACCCTCGCCCTCGATCCGCCGAAGCTGACCGACGCCGACAAGGCCCAGCTCGAGGCGGCCTACAAGGCGGCGCAGGACGCCAACTGACGCGCCCTGACCCAACGCGCGCACGGACCGGGCCTGAAGCCGCCCGGCCCGTGCCGCGGGCACGAGCGGGCGCGTACGCCCTCAGCGCCGGCCCCCGCAATCCATAGCCGGTCCGGCATGTGCAAATTTGCACGGGGGTCCGGCAGCGATCGGCATTGAGCGCGAAAACCCAAGATGGGATGAAAGGGGAAAAGATCCGGAGGAACGCGCCCATGGACCAGCCCGCCACCCCCGTGGAGGGGGATTTCGACTATATCGTCGTGGGGGCCGGCACCGCCGGCTGCATCGTCGCCAACCGCCTCTCCGAGGATCCGCGCACCAGGGTGCTGATCCTGGAAGCCGGCGGGCAGGACAACTGGATCTGGTTCCACATTCCGGTGGGCTACCTCTTCGCCATCGGCAATCCGCGCGCCGACTGGATGTTCAAGACCGATCCCGAGCCCGGCCTCAACGGGCGCGCGCTCGCCTATCCGCGCGGCAAGGTGATCGGCGGCTGCTCGGCCATCAACGCCATGATCTCCATGCGCGGCCAGGCGGCGGACTACGACCACTGGCGCCAGCTCGGCCTTTCCGGCTGGGGCTGGGAGGATGCGCTCGCCGCCTTCAAGCGGCTGGAGGACCACTTCCTCGGCGCCAGCGACATCCACGGCGCCGGCGGCGGCTGGCGCATCGAGCCGCCGCGCATCTCCTGGGAGGTGCTCGACAAGGTGGCCGAGGCGGCGACCGAGATGGGCATCCGCGAGGTGCCGGACTTCAACACCGGCGACAATGAAGGCGTCGGCTATTTCCACGTGAACCAGAAGATGGGGCGGCGCTGGTCATCGGCGCGCGGCTTCCTCAAGCCCGCCCTCACCCGGCCGAACCTCCGTCTGGAGACCAACGTCCTGGTGGACCGCCTGATCATCGAGAACGGCCGCGCCGTGGGCATCCGCTACGTCAAGGACGGGCGCGCCCTGGAAGCGCGGGCGACGGGCGAGGTCATCCTCTCGGCGGGCTCCATCGGCTCGGTGCAGGTGCTGCACCGCTCCGGCATCGGGCCGGGCGAATGGCTGGCGCCGCTCGGCATCGAGATGACGCTGGACAGGCCGGGCGTGGGGCGGAACCTGCAGGACCACCTGCAGCAGCGCGCCATCTACAAGGTGCACGGCATCCGCACCCTGAACGAGACCTATTACGACCTGCCCCGCCGCGCCCTGATGGGCCTCGACTATGCCCTGCGCCGGCGCGGGCCTCTCACCATGGCGCCCTCCCAGCTCGGCATCTTCACCCGCTCGGACCCGCACCAGGAGCGGGCGAACATCCAGTTCCACGTGCAGCCTTTGTCGCTCGACAAGTTCGGCGAGCCGCTGCACCGCTTCCCCGCCATCACGGTGGCGGCGTGCAATTTGCGCCCCACCTCGCGCGGCCTGGTGCGCATCACCACGCCCGCCCTCGACGCCGCGCCGCAGATCGCGCCGCATTACCTCTCCACCGACGAGGATCGCCAGGTGGCGGCGGACGCCATCCGAGTCACCCGCCGGCTCATGGGCCAGAGGGCGCTCGCCCCCTACCGCCCGGAGGAATACCTGCCCGGCCCCGCGGTGGGCGACGACGCGGCGGCCCTGGCCAAGGCCGCGGGCGACATCGGCACCACCATCTTCCATCCCGTCGGCACGGCGAAGATGGGCCGGCCGGACGATCCCGCCGCGGTGGTGGACGAGCGGCTGCGCTTCCTGGGCATCGGCGGCCTGAGGGTGATCGACGCCTCGGTGATGCCCACCATCACCTCCGGCAACACCAACACCCCAACCGCCATGATCGCGGAGAAGGGCGCGCGCATGGCCATCGAGGATGCGCGCTGAGGGCGGGAGGCCGATCCCGCGGCAGGGTGAGCAGCGGCCGGGTGACCGATGGCCCGAGGCGGTGATCGGCCGTGCCTCCCGGCCGTCGCCCACAAGCTCAGGCCGGCCCCATCGCAGTGAGTCGGGGGGCAGGCCCTTTGCGGGAAGCATGAACCCTGATCGGGCGCTCCCGCCGTCCCGCGTCAGCGATAGGCGTCGACCACCATCACCTGCCGGCCCACCACCCCCGGCTTGATCAGATAGATGTCGCCCCACACCACGAAGCGGCCGTCGGCCAGGGTGCAGATGTAGTCCACCCATTCATATTCGCTCTGGAAATACGTCTGGTCGGCCGGCGGCAGGCCGGTCCCGGCATATTCGGCCAGCTCCAGGTCCGCCCGCTTGCGGACGCCCTCGTCGGCGCTGGCGAGGCGCCCGCAGATGTCGTTGAGCATATCCACCGTCAAAAGCATCTCGCACTCCCCTGCCCGGCACAGGCGCGGCGGCGGGTCGCGGGACCGGCGCCCGACCCCGGCCTCGGCGGCGGACGGACGATCCGGGATCCCTCGATCCCGGACGCGCGTCCCGCCGGTCCGGTCCCGTGCCGCAGCGCCCTCCGCCGGTCGCGAAACCTGCGCAGGCTCCCTGCATGGCAGCGGAGGAAAGCAAGAAATGCGCCCCGGCGTCGGGGGTTGACGGGTCCGGGGCGGGCCCTGCCCCCGTCAGGCGGTGTCGTCGGAATAGATGCGCACGTAGCGCCCATCGACCTCCACGCCGACGAACGTCTGGTCGAAATCGAGACACAGCCGCTGCGCCAGCGAGACGATGGCTTCCGTGCTGTCGGTCCGCACCCGCGCCAGCAGGATCTGCCGGCGCCGCCCCTCATAGATGGCGTCGGCCTGCTGCACGGTGGCGGAGGGGAAGTTGCGCGCCAGGATCTGGCAGAACGTCTCCATGTCCGCATCGCCGAGCGCGCGGCAGCCGGTGTTGGGCAGATAGATGAGGTGGACCTGCTGGCCCACCGCATTCTCCAGGTGCCGCACCGCCACCTTTCGGCCCTCGATCTCGAAGGCGGCCTCTTCGCGGATGGCCCGCTCCACGTCCCGCGCGGTCTGGTCGAACAGCGCTTCCAGCTCGGCATTGGCGCCGCGCCCGGCGTCGATGAGCTTGCGGCAGCCGTCGAGATAGCCGAGCTTCCAGTCGGCGCTCCAGCCGGCCGGCGGCGAGACGGCCATGGCGCGGAGATTGGAGATGACGTCCGCCATCTTCACGATGCGCGCCGCCGCGGACTTGGTCGCCATGGCGGCGATGCGGTGGCGCCGCCGCTCCTCCTTGGGCAGCGACATGTCATCGGAATTCTCAAGGATGATGTCGCGCACCCGCACGCCGAACGCATCCGCCACGTCGGCGGCGCCGCGCGCCGTGTCCTCGATCACGTCGTGCAGCACCGCGGCCTGGAGCAGTTCCGGATCAGCCCCGCCGGTGGCGCGCGCCACCAGGTCGAGCACCTCGATGAGGTGGTTGATATAGGGCTCCTGCGCCGCGCCCTTGCGCCGCTGATTGGCGTGCGCCTCGGCCGCGAAGGCCAAGGCGCGCGTCATTTCGGTGACGGGGGACATGGAGAAGCCTCCGCAGACGGTTAAAGGCCGATCCGCTCAGCCGATGCGCATTTCCGGCACTTCGCCATCGACGATGATCTGCGCCGAGGTTTCGGCCAGGATCTGCTCGACGGACACGCCCGGCCCGCGCTCGACGAGGACGAGGCCCTCATGGGTCGGCTCGATCACCGCCAGCTCGGTGACGATGAGGCTGACCCGGCGCAGCGCCGTGAGCGGCAGGGTGCAGTGGGGCACGATCTTGGGATCGCCCTTCGCGGAATGCACCATGGCGACGATCACCCGCTTGGCGCCGGCGACGAGGTCCATGGCGCCGCCCATGCCCGGCACCATCTTGCCCGGCACCATCCAGTTGGCGAGGTAGCCGCGCTCGTCCACCTGCAGGCCGCCGAGCACGGTCATGTCGAGGTGGCCGCCGCGGATGATGCCGAAGCTCATGGCGCTGTCGATGGAGGCCGCGCCCGGCACCGCGGTCACGAAGCCGCCGCCGGCGTCGGTGAGGTGGGGATCCTCCATGCCCTCCGGCGGGCGGGCGCCGAGGCCGATCACCCCGTTCTCCGCCTGGAAGAACACGCCGGCGTCGTTGGGGATGTAGTTGGCCACCATGCTCGGCAGGCCGATGCCGAGATTGACCAGCATGCCCGGCTTGATCTCCTGGGCCACGCGGCGGGCGATGATTTCCTTCGGGCTCATGGCGGCCTTGGGCCGCTCCATCACGTCGGCATTCATCACGCAGCCCTCGTCAGCATGTGGTCCACCAGGACGCCCGGGGTCTTCACCGCATCCGGCGAAATGACGCCGATGGGCACGATCATCTCCGGCTCGACGATCACGATGTGGCCGGACAGCGCCATGATCGGATTGAAGTTGTGCGCGGTGAGCGAATATTCGAGGTTGCCGGCATAATCGGCATGCTGGGCGGCGATCAGTGCGAAGTCGCCCTTGATGGGCTTCTCCACCAGGTAGCGCTTGCCGTCCACCTCGATGGTCTGCTTGCCGTCCTCCACCGGGGTGCCGATGCCGGTGGCGGTGAGCACGCCGCCGAGGCCGACGCCGCCGGCGCGGATGCGCTCCACCAGGGTGCCCTGGGGCACCAGCTCCACCGCGATCTCGCCCGAGATCATCTTCTGCTGGATCTCGGGGTTGAGGCCGATGTGCGAGACGATGGCGCGGGCGACGCAGCCCGCCGTCACCAGCTTGCCGATGCCCTTGCCGGGCATGGCCGCATCATTGGCGACGAAGGTGAGGTTGCGCACGCCGCGCGCCACCATGGCGTCGATCAGGCGCTCGGGCGTGCCCACGCCCATGAAGCCGCCGATCAGCACCACCGCCCCGTCGGGAATGAGCGCGGCCGCGTCCTCCGGATGAATTGCCTTCCTCATGTCCCCCTCCTTCAGGCCGCAACCGCCGGCTGCGCGTTCAGCAGCCGCTTGGCAGCCCGTGCGATGACGATTTCCTCGTTGGTCGGTATGACCATGATGTGCGACCGGCTGAAGTCCGTCGAGATCACGCGGTCGTTGCGGTCGTTGCGGGCGTGGTCGAGCTCGAGGCCGATCCAGTCGAGCCCGTCGCAGATGCGGCGGCGGATCTTGCGCGAGTTCTCGCCGATGCCGCCGCAGAACACGAGCGCATCGAGCCCGCCCAGCGCCGCCGCAAGGCCGCCCAGCTCGCGGCGGATGCGGAAGACGAAATAGTCGATGGCCTCGTCCGCCGCCTCGACGCCGGCGCTTTCCAGCACCCGCATGTCGTTGGAGATGCCGGACAGGCCGAGCAGGCCGGACTTGTTGTAGAAGATGTCGCGCACCTCATCGATGGTGCGGCCTTCCTGCTGCACCATGTAGAAGATGACGCCGGGATCCACCTGGCCGCAGCGGGTGCCCATGGGCAGGCCGTCGAGCGCGGTGAAGCCCATGGTGGAGGCCACCGAGCGCCCGCCGAGGATGCCGCACATGGAGGCACCGTTGCCGAGGTGCGCCACCACCACGCGCCCGGCGTGCAGCAGCGGGGCGATGCGCTTCAGCTCGCCCGAGACATATTCGTAGCTGAGGCCGTGGAAGCCGTAGCGCCGCACGCCCTTGTCGTAATATTCGCGCGGCAGGGCGAACACGTCGTTCACCCGCGGATGATGGCGGTGGAAGGCGGTGTCGAAGCAGGCCACCTGCAGCGCCTCGGGGAAGGCCGCCCTCGCCGCCTCGATGCCGGCGATGTTGTGCGGCTGGTGGATCGGCGCGAAGGGCGAGAGGCCGTTCAGCTCCGCCAGCACCTCGTCGGTCACCACCATGGGCTCGGAATAATGCGGGCCGCCGTGCACCACCCGGTGCCCCACCACGCCGGCGCGGGCCTCGGGGAAATGCTTGCGCAGCAGCGCGAGGACGGTGGCGAGCGCGCTCTTGTGGTCGGAGGCCTCGGCCGTGGTGAGCTCGCGCTCCACCCGCGGCACCGCCTCGCCCAAAGTGGCCTTGAGGCGGGGCTGCTTGCCGATGTTCTCGACCAGGCCGATGGCCATCTGCGCCGGCTCGCCGGCGATGTCGTAGAGGCTGAACTTCAGGGATGAAGAGCCGGCATTGAGGGTGAGCGCGACCGGCAATGTCATGACCCGTGAGCCTCCTTGGCCTTCTCGCCCGCGATGCGGGCGTGGTGGATGGCGGCCACCGCGCAGGAGGCGAGGCGCGCCTCGCTGCTGTCGGCGCGCGAGGTGAGGATGATCGGCACCTTGGCCCCCATCACGAGGCCCGCGCCCTCGGCGTGGGACACGTAAGTGAGCTGCTTGGCGATCATGTTGCCGGCGTCGAGGTTCGGCACCACCAGCACCTCGGCGCGCCCCGCCACCGGCGAGGTGATGCCTTTGGTGCGGGCGGCGGCGAGGTCGATGGCGTTGTCCATGGCCAGCGGGCCGTCCACGAGGCCGCCCTTGATCTGGCCCCGCTCGGCCATCTTGGACAGCAGCGCCGCATCCACCGAGGAGGGGATCTGCGGGTTCACCGTCTCCACCGCCGAGAGCACGCCCACCTTGGGCTCGGCGATGCCGAGCGAGATGGCAAGGTCGATGGCGTTCTGCACGATGTCCACCTTGGTGGGCAGATCGGGCATGATGTTGATGGCCGCGTCGGTGACCAGCAGGGGGTGGGCGACGCCCGGCACGTCCATGACGAAGATGTGGGTGAAGCGGCGCCCGGCGCGCAGGCCGTTCTCCTTGCGCAAAGCGGCGCGGAGCAGCTCGTCGGTGTGCAGGTGCCCCTTCATCACCGCCTTGGCGCGGCCCTCGGCCACGAGGTCCACCGCCTTGTTGGCGGCGGCCGCGTGGTCGGCCAGATCGATGATCTCGAAATCCTCGATGCTCTCGCCGATCTCCTGCGCCGCCGCCGCGATCTTGGCGCGGTCGCCGATGAGGATGGGGACGATCAGCGAATGGCGCGCCGCCAGCACGGCGCCGCCGAGGGAGTTGGGCTCCTCGGGCGCCACCACGGCGAGGGACAGGGGCGGCAGGGTCTCGGCCTTGTCCACCAGCGCGTCGAAATGGCGATGGCGCTGGACCAGCAGGCCGGGAATGTCGTGCTCCTCATAGGAGAGCTTCTTGCACGGCGCGAACACCACCGCCTCGCCCTGCAGCAGCAGCTCCTCCGGCTTCTCGCGATAGACGAAGGTGGCGAAGACCGCCTCGTCCGTGCCGCGCTTCTCGGTGAGGCGGACCCGCACGACGAGGTCGTCGCCCGCTTTGGCCCGGCCCAGGAACTCGAAGGTCTGGGATTTGTAGCGGGTGCCGGCGCCGGGCAGGATGTTGCCGAGCACCGCCGAGATCAGCGAGCCGACCCACATGGACGGCGCGGTGACCTCGTCGGGCTTGCCGTCGTGGTCGAGGTCGTAGCCCGGCAGATGGCTCGGGTTGTGATTGCCGGAAGCGGAGGCGAACACATAGAGGTCGTCGGCCGTGCAGACCCTGCGCAGCTCGGCGGCGTCGCCAACGTTGAGTTCATCGAACGTCTTGTTCTCGCGCTTCATGCGTCACGTCGCCTTGCTTGTGAACCAGAGATGGGCCGCCCGGCGGACGGCCCGCGGACCGACGATCCTCGCCAACGGCGCTCGGTACCCTGCAACCGAACGGCACCTTAAAGGCGGAGCACGACAGTTTTTAAACCTTGCCGCGCCCCGCCGCCCGGCGGTCGTCAGCCGATGATGCTGTAGCCGCCGTCGATCAGGTGCACGCCGCCGGTGACGTTGGATGCCTCGCGGCTCGCCAGGAAGGCGGCATAGGCGCCCACGTCCTCGATGGAGGCGAGCAGATGGGTGGGCGCGCGCTCGGCAGCGGCATTGAGCAGCTCGTCGAAATGGCCGATGCCCGACGCCGCGCGGGTCTTCAGCGGCCCGGGCGAGAGGGCATGCACGGAGATGTGCTTCTCGCCCATCTCGGCGGCGGCGTAGCGCACCACCGATTCCAGGGCGGACTTCACCGGCCCCATCACGTTGTAGTGCTCCACCACCTTCTCCGAGCCGTAGAAGGAGACGGTCATGCAGGTGCCGCCCTCGCCCATCAGCGGCTCGGCAAGGTGGATCATGCGCAGGAAGGAATGGACCGAGACGTCCATGGCGCGGGCGAAACCGTCCGCCGAGCAGTCCACCACCCGGCCGTGCAGGTCGTCCTTCGGGCAGAAGGCGATGGAATGCAGCACGGTGTCGAGGCGGCCCCATTTGTCGGTGATCTCGGCGAACACCGCCTCGAGCTGGCCGGGCACGCTCACGTCGAGCGGCATGATGATGCTGGCGCCCACCTCCTCGGCGAGCGGCCGCACGTAGGGCTCGGCCCGCTCGTTGAGATAGGTGATGGCGAGATCGGCGCCCTGATCGCGGAACGCCTTGGCGCAGCCCCAGGCGATCGACTGATCGTTGGCCACGCCGACCACGAGTGCCTTTTGGCCTTGTAGCGAAAACATGCGGTGCCCTGCCGTTGCAAGTATTGCCAACGTCATTCGAGGCGGAGACCAGGCTCCGAACTGAACCGGACAGCCGCGGGTCGCGCTCAAAAGACCACAGATCGGCAGCTTGTGCCGACAGGTCTCTTAAGTCCGACCCTTGACTGTTTTATTACGCAGTGCACAAAACGCAAACACCGCGGGCCGGCCTTGCGCCTGCCTCTACGGAATCTCCAGGCAAACATCACGTAGAGGGAGCGGGGCAGCGGCGGCGACCCGCGCCGCGGGCACAGAAATCCGCGCACCCGCGCTCCGCGATACCGTTCGGTCCCTTCACCGCTGCACCGGGCGGCCCGCTCCCGCGGGTGCGGCGCACCCGCCGCCGGCCGGACCCGAGGCGCCGTGGCGGTCAGGCGGTCGCCGGGGTGCGCGGTGGCTTCACCGGCCCCACGTCGACCTGGATCTCGTCGCCCTCCACCTTGAGCGGATAGGGATGGAGCGCGTTGCGCACGAGATGGGTCGTGCACTTGCCGCTGGTGCCGTCGAAACCCCAATTGTGATGCGGGCAGGTGACCGTCTTGCCGTCGAAGGTGGCAACATCCATGGGCATGTCCGCATGCGGACAGCGCCCGCGAAACGCCTGGAGCTCGCCGCCCTTCGGCCAGACCAGGAGCACGCTCTTCTTGCCGGCGTGGAAAAGGCCCATCTGGCCTTCGCTCACGGCACTCGTCGCACAGATGGAGGTGAACGCCATCGCAGGTCGCCTTTTTCCAATGAAAGAGTCCTGAGGCGACCAAGCAATTTACGGACCAGCAGGGACCGGGCGCCCGCCTAGCCCTGCCCGGGGAAGACCAGGTTGGCCTTGCGCAGGGCGGCGGCCGAGCCCACGCCCATGCGCTTCACCACGGTCATCGCCTGGGCCATGGGAATATCCAGCGGCACCACGCGATCGGCCGGCAGGAACATCACGTTGCCCGACATGGGTGTGGGCGACTGGGGCACGAAGACCGTCACCCAGGCGTTGGGCAGGGTTTCCAGCAGGTAGCCGATCTGCCAGCCGTCATCGATGCTGACCAGCGCCGGCTTGACGCCCTCGACGCTCTCGACCTGCGCCAGCCCTTCGGCCACGCTCTTCACCAGCTGATATTGCGGCAGGCCGCCCAGCAGCGAGGTCTCCGACCAGCGCATCATGCGCCTGCCGGCCCGCGTCCGCGCCACGAGGCCCGCGAGCAGGGAGATCAGGACCAGGATGAACACCGCCACCACGGTCTCGCCGCGGACGCCGACCAGGGATTCCGCCGGCAGCAGGCCGGCAATGGGCTTGGCCACCGCGCCCACCAGCTTCATGGCGTGGCCGAGCACCACGGCCACGAGGACCACGGGCAGGAGGAACAGCAGCCCGCCCGCCAGCGTCGCCTTCAGGAAGTCCAGGCCGGACGTCGTTCCACCCTCTTGAGACCGAGCCATCGTTTCGCCCCCGCTGAACACAGTCCCTGCCTATCGCCTCGGCACGGCCGTGCGTCAACGGGCGCGGGCCACGGCTGGCGGTGCGAGCCGCCATGCGCGGATCCGCGCACCGATCCCGCGACCGGCACGGCCGCGCCCGGCGCCGGCTACTTGGTGGCCGGCTACTTGGCGGCCGGCTACTTGGCGGCCGGCGGCGGCGGCACGGTCACCCCGCCCTTGAACCCCTGCATGGTCCATTCATAGGGCGCGGTCCCGACCCGGAAGGCGCCGAGGCGCGCCGCGGCGAGGTCGAGGATATTCACGATCACGGCGGTCCACATGGCGGTCAGCACCAGCATCAGGAGCCGGATCGGCCGCTGCTTGAGCCCCATCTGATAGCCGAGCGACGCCATGCTCAGGGCCGTCATGCCGATGAGCAGCCAGAACAATTGGGGTGGAAAGGAAAATGCGAAGGCAAAGCGCTCGGCGGTGCTGCGATCGAACATCTCGTTCACCGCCGCCATGAGCGAGGCGGAGATGGGGTTCGGCTGCTCGCGCGCGATGGCCGTCATATGGCCCCAGATCTGCGTCTGCAGGGCGTTGGTCTGCTGGCTCAGCGCCTCGATCTTGGCGCGGTCGCGGCCGGCGGCGACGAATTCGGCGCGGATCAGGATGTAGCTTTCCATCAGCCGCGCCATCTCCTGCGCCCGCGGGGTGCCCACGGCCTCGGCGCGCAGCCAGGCGGTGCCGATGGCGTTGGCCTCGGCCAGGGCGTCGGCCCGCCGCTCGCTGAAGCGGCCGTTGGCGAAGGACAGGGTCAGCGCCAGCACGAAGGCAAGAAGGCCGAGCATGCCGCCCACCACCACGCCGACGCTCTCGGCGTGGCTGCCGGCGCGCTTCTGGTCGCGGCTTCCGACCCGGTAGCCGATCTCATGGGCCAGCAGCTGGATGGCCAGCAGCAGCACGCCGAACGCGAAGAGGTTCCATTCGGCCAGAGCCGCAAGATATTCCATGAAGAAGACCACCCGCGTCCGGCCGAATCGGCCTCGATGACATGGCTCTCCTCTTCCGATGGCGCTTGAAGGCTGTCAATTCACTTCGCGCGGCAAGTAACCGTCGCCCGGCCCGAGCGGCCGCGGGGGTGATCCGCTCACAGCGGCACCGCCACCGTGCGGCGGGACGCGGCCAGCGCCACGCCCGCGGCCACCAGCAGGAGCGCGGCCGCCGCAAAAAACGGAACCGACGGGGAAATGCGGTGCAGGAGGGCGCCCGACAGCGGACCGATGACCAGCCCCACCCCCTGCCCCATCATGTTGAGGCCCGCGGCCTTCCCCTGGGCGTGGGGCCCCGCCCGCAGGCTGAGGCTGGCGAGGTTGCCGGGAAACAGCAGCCCGAGCCCCATGCCGAACAGCAGCAGGATCGCCAGGATCTCCTCATAGCTGCCGGCGAGCCCGCACAGCAGCATGGAGGCCGCAGCGACGAGCGCGCCGGCGAGCAGCAGCCACTCGGGCCGCCGCGCCCCCACGTGCGCGACGACGCGCTGCATCGCCACCACCGTGAGCGCGGTGAGGAGCAGGCCCTTGCCGGCCATGCTGACCGACTCCTCGGGGGAAAAGCCCATCGCATCCTGCAGGCGCAGCGCCATCACCTGCTGCACCATGCCGAAGGCGACGAAAACGATGAGAGTGACGAGGGCGAATGGCCAGAGCCGGCCGATCACCGGATGGCCATCGACGGCCAGAGGCCGGTGCCGCACCGGCTCGCGCACCAAAGCGAACACCAGGGCAAGGCCGCCCGCCACCGCCGCGCCCGCCACCAGGAACGCACCGGCGGGGTCGCGCCCGCCCATCAGCCAGGCCAGCAGCGCGCCGCCGATGGCCCCGAGCCCGTAGGCGGCGGCGATCAGCCCCATGCCGCCGACCCGCTGCTCGTGGGTGGTGATGTCCGCCATATAGGCCTGGGCCGAGGGCAGGAGACCGCCGACGAACAGGGCCTGGAACGCGCGCGCCGCCGCAAACAGGCCGAACGCCAGCGCCAGGCCGAGGCCGCCGGAAAGGCGGGCGCCGGTGATGAGGCCGAAGGCGAGCGCGCCAAGGCCCGATCCCGCCAGCGCGAGAAGGATCACCGGGCGGCGGCCGAGCCGTTCGCTGACGGCGCCCCAGACGGGTGCGGCGAGGATGAGCAGGAGCGCCGATGCGCTCAGGATCGCCGCGGTCTCAAGATCGCTGAAGCCCATCTGCCGGCCGAGGGGCGGAAGCGCCAGGAGCAGGAAGGACTGGCCCGTCACGTTGGCGACGAGCGCGATGAACAAGGACAGCTTCGCCCTGCCCCACGGTTGCTCCGGCATCCCACCCCTGCCCCAGACTTCAGCACCCGCCGATGACGCGGTGCCGGCACCGCCGCTCCCGGCGCCACCGACGCAACCCGCGGGACACGGCGGATCGTCCGGTCTTCCGCCGGACCTGTGCGTTTCCCGATTTCGCCCGCGAAGAATTGCCCAAGGCGGGGATCCCGCAGCCCACGGGCGGGCTGCCGCCCCGGCTCCCGCTAATGGGCGCGGGCGAACATCTCGTTGAAGGAATAGCCGGCGCCGCGCACCGTGCGGATGGGATCGGACTGCCGGCCGCGGTTGATGGCCTTGCGCAGGCGTCCCACGTGCACGTCCACCGTGCGCTCGTCGATATAGACGTCCTGGCCCCATACGCCGTCGAGCAATTGCTCGCGGGTGAACACCCGGCCGGGGCTCTGCATCAGGAATTCGAGGAGGCGGAACTCGGTGGGACCGAGGTGCACCTCGCGGCCGGCGCGGTGCACGCGATGGGTCTCGCGGTCGAGCTCGATGTCGCCGGCGCGCAGCAGCGTCGCCACATGCTCCGGCTTGGCCCGGCGCAGCAGCGCCCGCACCCGGGCGAGCAGCTCGGGCACGGAGAAGGGCTTGACCACGTAGTCGTCGGCACCGGTGGCAAGGCCCCGCACCCGCTCGGTTTCCTCGCCCCGCGCGGTGAGCATGATCACCGGCAGGCGCTCGGTCTCCGGGCGCGTGCGCAGGCGCCGGCACAGCTCGATGCCGCTGAGGCCCGGCAGCATCCAGTCCAGGATGACGAGATCCGGCACGCTTTCGCGCAGCCGGGTCTCGGCCTCGTCGCCCCGCCCGACACTCTCGACGCCATACCCCTCCGACTCCAGATTATAGCGGAGCAGAAGGGTCAACGGCTCTTCGTCCTCGACGATCAGAATGCGCGCCGGCACGTGGGTCTTACCTGTCCATCAACGGCAACGACGCTCAGCCTTGCACGGTTCGGCCCGGAAAGGCCACCGTGGTCTCGCTGGAGATGTCGGCCTTCGGCCGGGTGTCCGGCAGCACCTTCCCGGTCACCATGTAATAGACGATCTCGGCGATGTTGGTCGCATGATCGCCGATCCGCTCGATGTTCTTCGCGCAGAACAGGAGGTGGGTGCACACCGAGATGTTGCGCGGATCCTCCATCATATAGGTGAGGAGCTCGCGGAACAGGGAGGTGTACATGGTGTCGATGCCGCTGTCGCGGTTCCACACGTCCACGGCCTTGGCGTCGTTGCGGCCGGCGTAGGCGTCGAGCACCTCCTTGAGCTGCTCCAGCACCAGGTCGGAGATATGCTCCACGCCGCGCACCAGCTTCTGCGGGTGGTACTCACCCTCGATGGTGATGACGCGCTTGCCCACGTTCTTGGCGAGGTCGCCGATGCGCTCGAGGTCGTTGGCGATGCGGATGGCGGCCACGATCTCGCGCAGGTCGCCCGCCACCGGCTGGCGCTTGGCGATGACCAGCACCGCCTTCTCCTCGATCTCCCGCTGCATCTGATCGACGCCCTCGTCGAGAAGGATGACCTTCTGCGCGAGCGCGGTATCGCGGCGGATGAGCGAGGTCATGGCGTCGGCCACCAGGCGCTCGGCCTGGCCGCCCATCTCCACCACCTTGCGGCCCAGCTCCTTCAATTCCACATCGAAGGACGTAACAGTATGATCCGGCATCTCCGGTTTCCTTCCGTGGCTCAGCCGAAGCGGCCGGTGATGTAGTCGCGGGTCTTGATCTCCTTCGGATTGGTGAAGATCACGTCCGAAGGCGCCACCTCGATCAGTTCGCCGAGGTAGAAGAAGGCGGTGATGTCCGCGCAGCGCGCGGCCTGCTGCATGTTATGGGTCACGATGACGATGGTGAAGTCCCGCTTCAGCTCGTCGATCAGGTCCTCGATCTTCGAGGTGGAGATGGGGTCCAGCGCCGAGGTGGGCTCGTCGAGCAGGATCACCTCCGGGCGCACCGCGATGGTGCGGGCGATGCACAGGCGCTGCTGCTGGCCGCCGGACATGCCGAGCGCCGAGGTGTTGAGGCGGTCCTTGGTCTCGTCCCAGATGGCGGCCTTGCGCAGGCACCATTCCACACGCTCGTCCATCTGCGCCTTGTTCAGCCTCTCGTGCAGGCGCACGCCGAAGGCGATGTTGTCGTAGATGGTCATCGGGAAGGGCGTGGGCTTCTGGAACACCATGCCGATGCGGGTGCGCACGATGGTGGGGTCGAGCTCCTTGCCCACCACGTTCACGCCGTCGAGCATCACGTGCCCCTCGGCGCGCTGGCCGGGGTAGAGGTCGTACATGCGGTTGAACACCCGCAGCAGGGTGGACTTGCCGCAGCCCGACGGCCCGATCATCGCGGTGACGCGCTTCTCGGGGATCTCGAAGTTGATGTTCTTCAGGGCATGGTTCTGCCCGTAGTAGAACTGCAGATTCTCGACCTTGATCTTCGAAGGCGCGGGCGGAGCGTCCGGCTTGGCACCAACGGCGGAGGCAAGGTTGAAGGTGGGATCCACGGCAGAAGTCATCTTGAGCCTCACTTGGGTCCAGAGACGCCCGACGTCAAGCCGGACGAGAATGCGTTCGAAGGGTGCGGCCGCGCCGGCGGCCGCGCGGCATCAATGGGTCTTCGCCAGGAAGAGCCGCGAGAGGACGTTGAGCAGGAGCACGCCCACGGTGATGAGCAGCGCGCCGGCCCAGGCGAGCGCCACCCAGTCGTCAAACGGGCTGCCGGCATACTGGTAGATGGCGATCGGCAGGCTGGCCATGGGCTTGGTCAGGTCCACCGACCAGGCGTTGTTGCCGAGCGAGGTGAACAGCAGCGGCGCCGTCTCGCCGGCGGCGCGGGCGATGGCGAGCAGGATGCCGGTGACGATGCCGGCCCGGGCGGCGCGCCAGGTCACGAACATCACCACCTTCCACTGCGGCGCGCCGAGGGCGAAGGCGGCCTCGCGCAGGCCCACGGGGACGAGGTTCAGCATGTCCTCGGTGGTGCGCACCACCACCGGGATCACCAGGATCGCGAGGGCGATGGCGCCGGCCCAGCCGGAGAAGCCGCCGAGCGGCACCACCAGCAGGCCGTAGATGAACAGACCCACCAGGATGGAGGGGGCGGACAGCAGGATGTCGTTCACGAAGCGGGCGGCGGCGCCGATCTTCGTGGTCTTGCCGTTCTCGGCCAGGAAGGTGCCTGCCATGATGCCGATGGGCGTGCCGATGAGCATGGCGATGCCCACCTGGATCAGCGAGCCCACGATGGCGTTGAGCAGGCCGCCGTTCTGGCCGGGCGGCATGGTGATGTTGGTGAAGACATGCGGGCCGAGGGCGGGAAGCCCCCGCGAGAGCAGGGTCCAGAGGATCCAGCCCAGGATGAAGATGGCGAACACGGCAAAGCCGATGGAAATGGCCTTGACGGTCGAGTCCTTGGCGCGACGGGCGGCGAGTGAAGCCATGATCTATTCTCCCCGCGATCAGTCGAGCTTGGAGCGCACCAGCGCCCGCGACAGGGCCAGCACGATGAAGGAGATGACGAACAGGATGAAGCCGAGCTGCAGCAGCGAGGTCAGCTTCAGCGAGCCGATCGGCGCCTCCGGGAACTCGTTGGCGATGGTGGAGGCGATGGTGGCGCCCGGCGCGAACAGCGAGGCGGACAGGCGGTTCGCGTTGCCGATCACGAAGGTCACGGCCATGGTCTCGCCCAGCGCGCGGCCGAGGCCGAGCATGATGGCGCCCACCATGGCGGTGCGGCCGTAGGGCACCGACACGTTCTTGTAGACCTCATAGGTGGTCCCGCCGACGCCGTAGGCCGACTCCTTGAGCATGGGCGGCACCGATTCCAGCGTCTCCACGAACATGGCGGTGATGAAGGGCAGGATCATCACGGCCAGGATCAGGCCGGCGGTGAACATGCCCGAGCCCAGCGGCGGGCCCTGGAACAGGAAGCCGATGAGCGGCACCTGGCCAAGGGTGGCGATGAGCGGCGGCTGCACATAGGCGGCCATCAGCGGCACGATGACGAAGAAGCCCCACATGCCGTAGATGATGGAGGGCACCGCCGCCAGCAGCTGGATGGCGACGCCGATGGGCCGCTTCAGCGCCTGCGGCGCGATCTCGGTGAGGAAGAAGGCGATGCCGAAGGACAGCGGCAGGGCGACGATGACGGCAATGATGGCGCTGAACAGCGTGCCGTAGATCATCACCAGGGCACCGTACTTCTCGGTGACCGGGTTCCAGGCGGGAGACCAGAGGAATTCCAGGCCGAAGTGCTGCAGGGCCGGAAGGCCGCCCTGGAACAGCTCGGCGATGATCAGGCCGAGCAGCACCAGGACGAAGATGCCGCTGGCCCAGAGCAGGCCGACGAAGATGGGATCGGAAACCGCGCCGGTTCCCTTGGTCTTGTCGAGCGGCTGGACAGTGCCCCCGCCCATCTTGTCCATCGTGGCGTCCATCGGATCCTTGTCTCCAGCGAGCCCAGCTCAAGCGGCAAATACGTCAATCGCAAACTCGTGCCGGATGCTCCGGCCTCTCGGCCGTTCCGGCCGTCCTGTCCCGGCGCTTCGCCTTTGGCCCGCACCGCCCGGCAGAGGCGTGCGATCGGCTCATGCGAAGTCCGGTGTCCTGTGCGCGGGCCGATCCGGCGGCGCTTTCCCGGGACACCCCCGGGGGCACTCCAGGCGGGGAGCCGCCGCGCATGGGCGGCGGCTCCGTTTTCGTCGACGATCAGAGGACCGGCTTGCCGTCGGGACCCTTGATCTCGGACTTCCAGGCGTCTTCCACCTGCTTCACGACCGCCTCGGGAAGCGGGATGTAGTGAAGCTTCTCGGCGATCTCGGCGCCTTCCTTGGTGTAGGCCCAGGCGAAGAACTTCATGGTCTCGCGGGAGGCCTCGATGTTCTTCGGGTCCTTCGGGAGCAGCACGTAGGTGGGGCTCACGATCGGCCACGCGGTGGCGCCGGCGGTGTTGATCATGGACGCGGCGAAGTTCTTCGCGTTGGCCCAGTCGGCGGCGGCAGCGGCCTCGACGAAGTTCGGCACGTCGGGGGCGATGAAGGCGCCGGCCTTGTTCTTGAGCTGGGCGACGACCAGGTTGTTGGCGGCGGCGTAGATGTACTCCACGTAGCCGATGGCGCCGACGGTGTTCTTCACCGTGCCGGACACGCCCTCGTTGCCCTTGGCGCCGGCGCCGGCGGGCCACTGCACGGAGGTGGCGGCACCCACGTTGCCCTTCCAGTCCGCGCTGACGTCAGCGAGGTAGGAGGTGAAGATGAAGGAGGTGCCGGAGGCGTCCGAGCGATACACCGGGACGATCGCCTGGCTCGGCAGCTTCACGTCGGGGTTGAGCGCGGTGATGGCCGCGTCATCCCACTTGGTGATCTTGCCGAGGTAGATGTTGGCGAGCACGTCGCCGGTGAGCTTCAGCTTGCCGGTCTCGATGCCGGGCAGGTTGAAGGTCGGCACCACGGCGCCGATCACGGTGGGGAACTGGAGCAGCTTGTTGGATTCGAGCTTCTCGGCCGGCACGGGGGCGTCGGAGGCGCCGAAATCCACGGTGCGGTTGATGATCTGGTTCTGACCGCCGCCGGAGCCGATGGACTGGTAGTTGAGCGCGTTGCCGGACTTCTCCTTATACTTCGCGCCCCACGCCTGATACACGGGAGCGGGGAAGGAGGCGCCAGCGCCGTTGAAGTCGACGGCTTGAGCGTTACCGGCGAAAAGGGTGCCGGCCACGGCGATCACGCCGAGTGCGGGGGTGAACTTCACGGTATCTCTCCTTGCCAATTCGGGTGCTGCCCGACGGCCCCTGGCCGCGACGCAACATTGGGCTCAGGACTCTTAGTCCTCGCGCGCCAAGGTTCTATGACGCGGACATGACAAGTGGATGACCGTTCAACTCACTGATTTATATTGTATTTCGTCGAAGTACGGGACGGCTTCGAGGCGAACGGAGAAGGTTGCACCCGCGCCGGGCTCGCTTTCGATGGACAAACGACCACGGTGACGGGCGACAATATGCTTCACGATGGCGAGACCTAGGCCGGTACCGCCCTGGTCGCGGCTCGCCGCCACGTCCACCCGGTAGAAGCGCTCCGTCAGGCGCGGCAGGTGCTCGGGCGCGATACCCGGCCCGTAGTCCCTGACCCGCACCAGCGCGACCGGACGGTCGCCGCCCCCTTCCCGCGCCAGGGTCACCGTCACACGCTTGCCGCCGGCGGCATATTTCAGCGCATTCTCGACCAGGTTCTCGAACAGGCGGATCAGCTCGTCGCGGTCGCCGCGCACCGGCAGGGGCATCTCCGAGCCGGCCACGTCCAGCTCCACGCCGCGCTCCTTGGCCAGCGGCGAAAGGGTGTCGCACACATGGGCGACGATGGACGACAGTTCCACCTCCGTCTCCGGGCGCACATGGGCATTGAGCTCGATGCGCGACAGCGACAGCAGGTCGTCGATCAGCCGCGACATGCGCCGCGCCTGGGCCGCCATGATGGCGAGGAAGCGCTCGCGGGCGGCGGCATCGTTCCGCGCCGGGCCCTGCAGCGTCTCGATGAAGCCGGAGAGCGAGGCCAGCGGGGTGCGCAGCTCGTGGCTGGCGTTGGCCACGAAGTCCGCCCGCATCTTCTCGATGCGGCGCTGCTGGGTGAGGTCGCGGAAGGTGAGCAGCACCCCGTCGGGGGCCGCCGGACGCCCCTTCTCCCCATCGTGCGGCACGGCCGCGAGGTGCAGCGGCACCACATGGGCCTCCAGCCAGCGGTCGAGGGGCACCCGTTCGGCGAATTCCACCCGGCGGGTCATGCCGTCGGCGGCGGTGGCGCGGATGGCGTCGAGGATCTCGGGGACGCGCACCACGAAGGAAACCGGATCGCCCACCCGCGCCGGCCCGAGCGCCAGGGCAAGGCGCTCGTTGGCGGAACGGATCTCGCCCTGCGGGGTCAGAAGCAGCGCCGGCTCGGGCAGCGCCCCGACCAGCGCGCGGACCTTGGCGTCGCCGGCCGCCTCCGCCGCGCGCTGGGCGGCGGCGGGATCGGGCTCCCGCGCGACGGGCTCGGGGGCTCGCTCGGGCAGCGCCATCGCCATGGCGCCGAGCAGCACCACCAGGGCGACAGCGAGCACCGGGTGGACCAGGCCGAAGAAAAGCCCCACCGCGCACAGCATCACGGCGCCCAGCAATGCCAGGGGAAACACCCGCGGACGCCGGGGCGCTCCGCCGACCGCCGCGGCCGCAGGTTCGAGGAAGGGCAGCTTCACGAGCCACCTCCCCCCACCATGCGCCGCGGCCCCTGACCGGGGTGGGGCAGGGTCGCCCGACCGGCGCGCGTCGTTTCCGTGGTGGGGATCATCGTCAGCTCCTCCGGCCGAACTTCTGGACCGTGATGCAAATCACGCGTTCCGGCTTTGGTTCCCATGCTGAAACCCATCCACGAAGGCATTACGACAGTATGTGAAAATACACGAAATCCGCTGGTGCGTTACCACATGCGACGGGATGTGATGACCTTAAGGGATGACGGTCACATTTCGTCTGCTATGACTGGCATGAAACTTAAGGATGTACGTCATGGCGCTGAAGCAGCACACGGGAGCCGGCCTCCTCGGCCTCGCCCTAGTCCTGGGCGCGGCCTCCGATCATCCGGCCATGGCCGATCCGCTGCCCTTGCCGACGGTGGATTTCGCGCTCAAGGCGAACGTCAGGCGGGCGGGCACCCTGGAGCTGGCCCACAGCGGCGGCAAGATGCGGGTGGAGATCAACAATCCCTCCGCGCCGGGCCCCATGATCGGCATCATCGACCTCAAGAACCGCAAGATGACCATGCTGATGGCCAGCGTCGCCAAGGCCGCGGTCGAGATCGAGATCCCGCAGGAGAATGCCTTCGGCGCCCTTCAGGGCGAGGGACTGCGGGTGGGCGAGGGCATGGTGGCGGGCGAGCCGTGCGACCTGTGGAAGGTGGAGCCCCTCGCCACCATGAACGCCGGCCCCACCGTCGCCTGCATCACGCCGGACGGCATCGCGCTGCGCACCGAGATCGAGCGCAAGGACGGCAGGAAGGACCTGGTGTTCGAGGCCACCAGCCTCACCCGCGGGCCGCAGGATCCCAAATTGTTCCAGCTTCCGCCCGATGTCACGGTGATCAAGGCGCCGGCGGGCAAGATCGGCCGGATGCTCGGCGTCCCCGGGATCGGTGGCGGGCCCGCCGCACCTGCCGCGCCCGCAGCACCAAGCGGGAACTGACCGGCCGGGCCGCGGGTTTCCCGGCGCCGGCCGAAGACGCCCGTGGTGCTGCCGATCAGCCTGCGGCCGTCCGGCCCGTCTTGCCCGAAACCGCGCGCGGCGCGCCGCGTCCCGGCACCGCTGCCGGCGGGGCCTCGCCGTTCGCCGGCGTGGCGGCCCCCTGCGGTCCCGGATCCTCGTCCGCCCCGGGCGCGGCCTGCGCTACCGCCGGATGGAGGCCCGACGCCCGGTCGATGGCGGCACATCCGCTTTCCTGCAGGGTGTCGCCGCCCTGCCCCGGGCTCGCCTGCGGCGCGGGGCTGCGGCGGAAGGAGAAGGTGCCGAGATGCAGCTCGCGCAGGCCCATCAGGGTGAGCGCGAAGGCGAACGGGATGAGGTAATAGAACAGCCGGTAGATGAGCAGCGTGCCCACCAGCTCGCCCTTGTCGAACTGCGGCAGCGCCACCAGGAGCGCCGCGTCGAACACCCCGAGCCCGCCGGGCGCGTGGCTCGCGAAGCCCAGCAGCGTCGCGGTTACGAAGATCACCGCCAGCGAGATGGGATCGATATGGGGCTCGGCCGGCAGCAGCATGTACATGGCGCCGGCGCACAGGCACAGGTCGAGCACGCCGATGCCCATCTGCACCAGGGTGGACCAGCCCCGCGGCAGGGTGACGAACCAGGACGAGCGCCCGATGGTGCGGGGCGCCGCGCTCACCCACAGGACGTAGCCGAGCAGCACGAGAAGCGCGCCGAGGCCGATGAAGCGGTTGATCTCCGGCGGCAGCTGGTCGACCGCGGTGGCCGCCTCGGGGTGGATCAGGATGCCGAGCCCCAGCACCGCCAGATTGCCCAGCCAGAAGGTGAGCCCCGCAACGAAGCAGATCTTCGCCACGTCGATGGCCCCGAGGCCCCAGGCCGAATAGATGCGATAGCGCACCGAGCCGCCGGTGAAGACGGTGAAGCCCACATTGTGGCCGATGGAATAGGAGCAGAAGCCGGAGAGCGCGGCGATGCGGTAGGGCACCTTGCGCTTGCCGATGGTGCGTAGCGCGAAGAAGTCATAGAAGGTCAGCGTCAGGTAGGAACAGGCCACCAGCGTGAAGGCGACCGCCAGGTGGAACGGGTCCTTGGCCTTCATGGCGTCGACGACGTCGGCCCACGACAGGTCGTGGAGCATGCGGTAGAGCACCACGCCGGCGAAGGTGATGATGACGAGGCTCGCCACCAGGCCGAGACCGTGCAACCCCACCCGATCCCGCAGGAATCCCCAGACCTTCCGAGCCGCCGAGCCAACACCCATACCGCCACCGTTCTCCGGCCGCCCCACCAGGCCGCCCTTATCGTTGGAGCAGGGCGATCCTGGCGCCTCTGCTCTGTCCGGTGCGGCACGGGCGCTTCGCGCCCGCCGTCCCGCACCTCGCCCCCCTCAGCGCCTCGTTGCGCCCCTTTGCGCCCCGCCACCCGGTCCTGCCTTCCGGAGGCCGGCCGGCAGGGCGCATCCCATCCTATCCGGCCGCGCTCAGAGCTTCACCGGATAACCGATTTCCACGGTCCGCGCACGCGGCAGGCCGAAGCGGTCGACCGAGCGCTCGGCGTTGCGCGCGAGGAAGGCGAAGATATGGGCATCCACGTCGCGCAGCCTCATCACCTCGTCGGGAGGCAGGATGCGCTCGTGGCCGATCACGTAGACCGCCTCGTCGGGATCGATGCCGCGCGCGCTGAGCGCCGGAGCGAGCACCGAGGGCACGTCGATCTGCTGCATGTAGCCGAACCTCAAGTCCACCCGGACGAACTGCTCGCCGAACGCGGTCACCCGGACGCGGTCCTCCACCGACACGCGCGGCCGCGAGGCGATCCACACCGAGACGATGACGGCGCGCTGGAAGCGGATCTTCAGCAGCTCGGACAGCCGCGAGAGCGCCACCGGCGTCATCGCACCGGCTCGGGACAGAAAGATGGCGGTGCGCGGACTTTCCACGTCGTCCACCCGGTCCTTCCGGGCGACGAAGGTGTCGAGCGGCTCGGTGAAGCGCACCTGCTGCGCCACCACCCCCGCCAGCCCGCGCCGCCAGCTCACCATGACGATGAGCACCCAGGCGGCGATGGAGAGCGGCAGCCAGCCGCCATCCTCGATCTTGACGAGATTGGCGGCGGCGAAGGCGAAGTCCACCGTGAGCATGCACGCCGCCATCAGCCAGACCGCGGGCACCGGCCAGCCCCACGCGCGCTTGACCTGGGCGATGAACAGCATCGACGTGGTCACCATGGCGAAGGCCACGGCGATGCCGTAGGCGGAGGCGAGGCGCTCCGAGGAGCCGAAGCCGATCACCACGCCGATGCAGGCGATCATCAGCAGCCAGTTGAGGCGGCCCACGTAAATGTGCTGCTCGTTGTGCTCGCTGGTGTAGCGGATGCGCATGGGCGGCAGGTAGCCGAGCTCGATGGCCTGCTTGGCGAGCGAGAACACGCCGGTGATGATGGATTGCGAGGCGATCACCGTCGCCGCCGTGGCGAGCAGCAGCAGCGGCAGGTCGAACGGATCGGGCGAGAGGTCGTAGAACGGGTTGCGCACCGCCTCCGCGTCGTGGAGCAGGATGGCGCCCTGGCCGTAATAGTTCAGCAGCAGCGCCGGCATGGCGACGAACATCCACGAGCGGGCGATGACCCGGCGGCCGAAATGGCCGAGGTCGGCATAGAGCGCCTCGCCGCCGGTCACCGCCAGGAAGCAGGCGCCGAGAATCAGGCCAGCGATGCCCGGATGGTTCAGCAGGAGCTCGATGCCGTACTGCGGCATCAGCCCGGCCAGCACCCGCGGCTCCTGGACGATGCCGATCACGCCGAGGACCGCCAGCGAGCTGAACCAGGCCAGCATGATGGGGCCGTAGAAGCTGGCGATCCGCTCGGTGCCGAGGCGCTGCGACAGGAACACCGCCAGCAGCACCATCACGGTGAGCGCCACCACCCAGTGGTCGAGCTCCGGCGCGATGACGTTGAGGCCCTCGATGGCGGAGAGCACCGACATGGCCGGGGTGAGCACGCCGTCGCCGATGAGCATGGCGGCGCCGAGCAGGCCGGCCGCCAGAAGATACCAGCGCATGCCGAGGGCGCTGCGGTGCAGGTCGAGCAGGGTGACAAGGGCGAGGATGCCGCCTTCGCCGTCGTTGTCCGCCCGCAGCACCAGGAAGACGTATTTGACGGTGACGGAAAGGATGATGCTCCAGGTGATGAGCGAGAGCAGGCCCAGCACGTCGGTGCTGACGAAATTGGCGCCGCCCACCGCGAGCACGCCCTGGCGCAGGGCATAGAGCGGGCTCGTGCCGATATCGCCGAAAACCACCCCAAGGGCGCCGATTTCCGCGGCAAAGGGCAGCACGCGGGCGCGATCTCGGGTCAGGGTGGCGCGCATGGGAAATCCGGGGGTTCAGCGATGCGGGTCGTTGGCGGCAGATCCTCGCCGCGGGGCGCCTTCGCCTCGTGCCCCGCTGCCGGCCGCCCCATCCCGCCGGTCTCGTTGCGCGCCATTCAGCCGTTCGCCTTGCGACACCCGCACACCACCGTCCAAGGCTGCCCCCTCATGCACGGCCCCGCACTGCGGCGGAAGCGGTCAACACCTACCCCCGATCAGCGGGGAAGACAATGCGCCCGCCGGGATCTCAGGGTTTGGCCGGAGGCTTTTGCAACGCTGCCGTCAGGGCAGTGATCTGCTTCTGCAGCGCGGTGAGTCCGGCCACATCGAGGCCGGTGGCGGCGAGGATGCAGGCCGGTACGCCGGCGGCGCTGTCCCGGAGCGCGCGGCCCTCGGCGGTGAGGCTCACCCGCACCTGCCGCTCGTCCGCCTTGTCCCGCGCGCGGCTGATGCGGCCCATGGCCTCGAGCCGCTTGAGCAGGGGCGTCAGCGTGCTTGATTCGAGCGACAGCGCCTCGCCCAGCGACCCGACGGTCTGGTCGTCCTTCTGCCACAGGGCGACCATGACGAGATATTGCGGATAGGTGAGGCCGAGGGGGTCCAGCAGCGGCTTGTAGACCCGGTTGAAGGCATGCCCCGCCGCATAGACGGCGAAGCAGATGAAATCCTCCAGCCGGGGCTGATCGGGCGGCGGGGCGATGGCATCGGGCATGGCTGTGGTCTCGGCGCATCTCGGGGCGGAAGCGGCCACGGCCGGGGGCGGACTCCGGCGGCGCGGCGGCATGCTCGCAATTTAGTTATCGCACGATCTAATCGCAAGCGCTTGACGCCGTCTGCGACCTCATCTATTAAATCGCTCACGATCTAATCGTGCACTTATCCGCCGCCCCACCGAAAGGACACGTCATGAGCGTCAACGTTCTCTATGAAACCTCCGCCCGCGCCACCGGCGGCCGCGACGGCCGTTCCGGCACCCTCGACGGCACCCTCGACGTCAAGTTGGTGACCCCCAAGGCCCTGGGCGGCCCCGGCGGCGAGGGCGTCAATCCCGAGCAGTTGTTCGCCACCGGCTATGCCGCCTGCTTCCTCGGCGCCATGAAGTTCGTGGCCTCCCAGACCAAGCAGAAGGTGCCCGCCGATGCGAGCGTCACCGCCACCGTGGGCATCGGACCGCGTGCCGAGGGCGGCTTCGGCCTCGCCATCGCGCTCGCCGTGTCGCTGCCCGGCGTGGAGGCGTCCGGAGCCGAGTCGCTGGTGGCCGCGGCGCACCAGGTCTGCCCCTACTCCAACGCCACCCGTAACAATGTGGATGTGAAGCTGAGCCTCGTCGAGGCGGCCGCGGCGGCGTGACGGGCACAGCTCGCCGGACGGCGGCACCCCCTGCCCCGGACGGGCCGATGCCCGAGGCGGAGCCAGCTCGCGCCGCAGGCGGCCTTGGGCAAAGCTCAGGCGGACTTGTCCCGCGTCCAAGGCGGACTCGGCCCACGCCTCAGGCGGATTTGGCCTCGCGCAGCGCCATCTTCTCGCGGCGGCGCTGCACCGAGGAGGGGATGTTCATCCCCTCCCGGTACTTCGCCACGGTGCGGCGGGCGATGTCGATGCCGTCGTCCTTCAGCTTCTGCACCAGCGTGTCGTCGGAGAGCACCTCCTCGGCGCTCTCGGCGTCGATGAGGGCCTTGATGCGGTGGCGCACCGCCTCCGCCGAATGGGCCTCGCCGCCGCCCGAGGCGGAGATGGCGGAGGAGAAGAAGAACTTCATCTCCACCACGCCGCGCGGCGTCGAGATGTATTTGTTGGAGGTCACCCGCGAGACCGTGGATTCGTGCATGCCGATGGCATCGGCCACGGTGCGCAGGTTGAGCGGGCGCAGGTAGCGCACGCCGTGCAGCAGGAAGGCGTCCTGCTGCCGCACGATCTCGCTCGCCACCTTCAGGATGGTGCGCGCCCGCTGGTCGAGGGAGCGGGTGAGCCAGCTCGCGCTCTGCAGGCAGTCGGCGAGGAAGCTCTTTTCCTGCTGGTTGCGCGCCGCCTTGGCTACCGTCGAGGCATAGGTCTGGTTCACCAGCACCCGCGGCAGGGTTTCCGAATTCAGCTCCACCAGCCAGGCGCCGTCGGGCCCGGGGCGCACATAGACGTCCGGCACCAGCGGATGCACCACACCGGAGCCGAAGGCGAGGCCCGGCTTGGGATCGAGCCGCCGGATTTCGCCGATCATGTCCGCGAGGTCCTCGGCATCGACGCCGCAGATGCGGCGCAGCGCGTTGCGGTCGTGGCGCGCCAGCAGCTCCAGATTGGCCACCAGCGCCTGCATGGCAGGATCGAAGCGGTCGCGCTCGCGCAGCTGGATCGCCAGGCATTCGGCGAGATTGCGCGCGCCCACGCCGGACGGCTCGAAGCTCTGGATGAGCTTCAGCACGCTCTCCACATCGTCCACCGCCACGCCGAGCTGCTCGGCCAGCACGGCCACGTCGCCGGTGAAGTAGCCCAGCTCGTCGATGAGGCCAATGAGGTTGGTGCCGATCAGCCGCCGCGCCGGATCGCTCTCGGCCACCGAGAGCTGCGCCTCCAGATGATCGGCGAGGGATTCCTCGGCGGTCAGAAAGGCCTCGGGATTGTAGTCCTCGCCCCGGTCGCCGCCGCCGCCCCCGCCCCATTCGGATGCGGACATGGAGCCGCCCTGCGAGGCCGCAAGGCCGCGGTCCACCGGAGCATCGTCGGGGAAGACATTGCCGAGGTCGGTGTCGAGGCGGGTCTCCATGTCGGCCCGGCTGGGCTCGAGATCCTGCTCCATCCAGTCGCCCGTGGTGGGGGCATCGCGATCGGGGGCCGGCGGCGCGTCGTCCATCGCGCGCTCGGCCTCGCCGCCGGAGGCCGTGGGCTCGGCCGCGCCCCCCTCCCCTTCGGTCGCCCGCTCCAGCAGCGGGTTGCGCTCCAGCTCCGCCTCCACATAGGCCACCAGCTCCATGTTGGAGAGCTGCAGCAGCTTGATGGCCTGCATCAGCTGCGGCGTCATCACCAGCGACTGGGTCTGGCGGAATTCCAGCTTGGGGCTCAGTGCCATGGCCGGGCCCCTGGGATGGCGGAGGAAAGCAGCACAGGTGTCATAGGCGGAACTCTTCGCCGAGGTAGAGCCGGCGCACGTCGGGGTTGGCGACGATGGAGTCGGGGTCGCCCTCCATCAGCACCGAGCCGGAATGGATGATGTAGGCCCGGTCGATCAGGCCGAGGGTCTCGCGCACGTTGTGGTCGGTGATGAGCACGCCGATGCCGCGGGTGGTCAGGTGGCGCACCAGCGCCTGGATGTCGCCCACCGCGATGGGGTCGATGCCGGCGAAGGGCTCGTCCAGCAGCATGAAGGACGGACGGCTCGCCAGGGCGCGGGCGATCTCCACGCGGCGCCGCTCGCCGCCCGAAAGCGCGATGGCGGGCGACTTCCTCACATGGGTGATCTTGAACTCCTCGAGGAGGGATTCCATCTCCTCGACCCGCTTCCGGCGGTCGGGCTCGGTCACCTCCAGCACGCCCATGATGTTGCCTTCCACGGTGAGCCCGCGAAAGATCGAGGCCTCCTGCGGCAGGTAGCCGATGCCGAGCCGGGCGCGGCGATACATGGGCATGGGGGTGACGTCGTGGCCGTCGAGCGCGATGCGCCCGGCGTCCGCCTTCACGAGGCCGGTCACCATGTAGAAGCAGGTGGTCTTGCCGGCGCCGTTGGGGCCGAGCAGGCCCACCGCCTCGCCGCGGCGCACGTTGAGACTGACGTCGCGCACCACCTGGCGCCCGCCGTACGACTTCGCCAGCCCGATGGCGGCGAGGGAGCCCTGGCCGGTCAGAGGCGCCGGGGAGCGCTGGTCGTAATAAGCGGCCTCGGCGTAGCCGGCGCCCTCGTCCTCCCAGGCCAGATCCGCGTCGTCATAGGCGGCGGGCGTTGCCGGTGCGCCGGAGGGCCGGCGCAGGTCGTAGCTATCGGAGGCGTAATCGTCCGGGGAATATCCGGCGGCGGCGTAGGAATCGTAGGCGGCGCCGTCGTCATCGCCGTAGCCGTCGGCATCGCGCGCATCGCCGGAAGCAGCCCCTCCCCGCGCGCCCGAGGCATCCCGAGCCGCGATCTTCGTCGGGCGGCGACCTGCACCACCCCTGCCGAAAATGGAGAGGACGTTCACATTTACCTCCGGGTATCCCACCCTGAAGCTAAATGTGTAATCCCTCAAAGCTGGCGGCGCAATGCAACATGCAAAAATTGGGCCGCTGTTACCGCAAGGCACCTGCCGGGTGGGGATCACAGGTCAGTGTGCCGGCAAAATGAAACCCTGCCGGGTATCTGGCGCCCTTTTTCGCGCTGCGGCAGGCCCTGACGCGGGCGCGGGACGGCCTAGCGGCGGGGCTGGGGGGCGCTGTCGGGCTTCACGCTGCCGGGGACGATGAGGCTTTCCACACGTCCACCGTCGAAACGCGACACACCCGATTGCAGGTCGACGACCAGTTTCTGGCCGCGGATCACGTTGGGGCCCTGGGTCAGAACCACCGGCCGGCCCACCATGGTGACCGTGTTGGTCTTCATCTCGAACACGCCGCTGTCGCCCGAGGCGGTCTGGTCCTTGGTCTTGACCAGCACCCCGCCGGTGGCCTCCAGCTTGCGGATCTGGCCGGACTTCATGGGCTGGCCGTCCTCGGGCGCGCCTGCCGAGCCTTCGTAATGGACGAACAGGTCCTTGCACTGCAGCGTGGTGTCGCCCTGCTGCACCACCACATTGCCGCGGAACACCGCGACCTTGTCCTTGTCCAGCACTTCCAGCGCGTTGGCGTTGATGCGCACCGGCTCGTTGCGGTTGCGCGAGAAGCCCTGCAGCGCGTTGGGAACGTTCTTGCTCTGCGCCGCGGCAAGGTCGGGCGCCGTAATGGCGAGGGCCCCGGCCAGAAGGCCGAGCGCGAGCCGTAGGGTGAGGCGCGTCATGGCACCGCCGGCCGCCGCGTCGGCAGGGGCGCGGCCTGAGCGCCCGAGGGGGCGACGGAGGTTTCCGCCACGGGCGCGCCGGCCTGCGGCGTGCCGCGCTGCGGCACCGAGCCGGTGACCGTGACGCCATCGCCCAGCGGCGCGGCGCTGCCCGACGTCTGGCCGGGCAGGCTGTTCAGACGGAAGTTCAATTCCACGTTTCCTTCGAACAGGGCGCGCGTGCCGCGATCCGTCACGGTGAGCCGGTTGGCCACCAGGCGCCCGTCCAGATAGGTGAAGAGCACGGGCTTGTCGGTGCTGATGGAGCCCGCCTTCACGTCCACGTCGGCATTTTCGAGGCGCCCGCCGTAGCCGCCGTTCATGGACAGCTCCACCCCCTCGGTGAGCTTCACGAACTGGGTCTTGGTGTCGATGGTGCCCTTGGTCGCCTGCAGCGCGGCCCAGCCCTTGTCCGCCAGCTCCAGGCGCGCCTCGATGTCGGACAGCTCCACCAGATCGGGATGCGTGACGTCCTGCACCGCCACCTTGGCGTTGACCGAATAGCCGCGGTTGTCATCGGTGAAGCCGGACAGCTTCGGCAGCTCCATGGTGAGGCGCGAGCCGTTGAGGGTGAGCCGGCCGAGATCGAACGGCAAGGCGAGCTTCACCTCCATCTGCGACACGAAGGACGCCCCCGCGATCACCAGCAGGGCCAGCGCGATGACCGCCGGCAGGAGCCGCTTGATCCAGCGCACACGGGCGCTGTGCCGCGCCGCCGTCTTGAAATCCGGCGCAGGTCGGGAGGGGAGGAAGCTCAACGCTTCGTCAGGTTCCAGGTCGTGTGGCGGCACGTGTCGGTTCATGACCCTTTTCCGGGAACGGGGCTGCGCCCTAGCCCCATATCCGGGTGCCGCGACGCGACGCGTCGCCCCACGCGCCGAGCGCAAATTGTCTGAAACGGCGGCGGCGCGCAAGTGTCCCCCCACCGATGGTAAATGAATGGTGACTTTACCCGCGTTAGCTGTGGGCGAAAATATCCTCTTCCGCCCAGCCCGAAAGGTCGAGCGCCGCCCGCGCCGGCAGGAAGGCGAAGCAGGCGGAGGCGAGCGCCGCGCGCCCTTCCCGCGCCAGCATCTCCTCGAGCTTCGCCTTCAGGGCGTGCAGGTAGAGCACGTCGGAGGCGGCATAGGAGAGCTGGGCATCGGTGAGCGTCGGCGAGCCCCAGTCCGAGCTCTGCTGCTGCTTGGAGATCTCCACGCCCAGAAGCTCGCGCACCAGATCCTTCAGGCCGTGCCGGTCGGTATAGGTGCGCACCAGACGCGAGGCGATCTTGGTGCACCACACCGGCTGGGGCATCACCCGGAAGGTGTGCTGCAGCACGGCGATGTCGAAGCGGCCGAAATGGAACAGCTTGGTCACCGCCGGATCGGCCAGCATGCGCACCAGATGCGGCGCGGTCTGCGCATTGGCGCCCTGCGGGATCTGCACCAGATCCGCGGTGCCGTCGCCATTGGAAAGCTGAACGAGGCAGAGCCGGTCGCGGAACGGGTTGAGGCCCATGGTCTCGGTGTCGATGGCGACGATGGGCGAGGCCACGAAATCGGCGGGCAGGTCACCCTGGTGCAGGCGGATGTTCATCGCTCACGTTTCGGTCTTGGACGAAGTTTTCGGGCGGAAACGCGACTTCTAGCGAAGCGCCGGGCCCCTGTCGATGGCACCCGGCCGGAGCGGGAAGCGCGCAACCGGCGCCCCTCGCCCACGCCAAAGAAGAAGCCCGCCTCAGCGCTTCAGGCTCTTGATGTCGCGCACCGCGCCGCGCGAGGCGGAGGTGGTGAGCGCCGCATAAGCCTGCAGCGCCTGGGAGACCACGCGCTTGCGGTTTTCCGGCTTCCAGGCGAATTCACCCTTCTCCAGCATCTCGGCCTGGCGGCGCGCCAGCTCCTCGTCGGAGACGGCCACACGGATGGAGCGGTTGGGGATGTCGATCTCGATGATGTCCCCCTCCTCCACCAGGCCGATGGCCCCGCCCTCCGCCGCCTCGGGCGAGACATGGCCGATGGACAGGCCAGAGGAGCCGCCGGAGAAGCGCCCGTCGGTGACGAGGGCGCACGCCTTCCCGAGGCCCTTCGACTTCAGGTAGGAGGTGGGATAGAGCATTTCCTGCATGCCCGGGCCGCCGCGCGGACCCTCGTAGCGGATCAGCACCACGTCACCGGGCTTGATCCTGCCGGGCGAGAGGATGGCCTCCACCGCCGCGTCCTGGCTCTCGAAGATGCGCGCCGGGCCCTTGAAGACGAGGATGCTCTCGTCCACGCCCGCGGTCTTCACGATGCAGCCCTCCTCGGCGATGTTGCCGAACAGCACCGCAAGGCCGCCGTCCTTGGAATAAGCGTGGGCCACGTCGCGCACCACGCCCGCCTCGCGGTCGAGGTCGAGGTCGTCGTAGCGGCGCGACTGGCTGAAGGCCACCTGTGTCGGCACCCCGCCCGGCGCAGCGCGATAGAAGGTGGCGACGCTCTCGCTGTTGGAGCGGCGCACGTCCCAGCGGTTGAGCGCATCGGCCAGGGTCGGCGCGTGCACCGTGGGCAGGTCCGTGTGGATCAGCCCGCCACGGTCCAGCTCGCCCAGGATGGCCATGATGCCGCCGGCCCGGTGCACGTCCTCCATGTGGATGTTCGCCACCGCCGGGGCCACCTTGCACAGCACCGGCACCTTGCGCGACAGCCGGTCGATGTCGGTCATGGTGAAGGGCACCTCGCCCTCGTTGGCGGCGGCGAGCAGGTGCAGCACCGTGTTGGTGGAGCCGCCCATGGAGATGTCCAGCGTCATGGCGTTCTCGAACGCCTTGAACGAGGCGATGGCGCGCGGCAGCACGCTGGCATCGTCCTGCTCGTAATAGCGCCGGGCGAGATCCACGATCAGGTGGCCGGCCTCCACGAACAGCCGCTCGCGGTCGGCATGGGTGGCGAGCGTCGAGCCGTTGCCCGGCAGCGCGAGGCCCAGGGCCTCGGTGAGGCAGTTCATGGAATTAGCGGTGAACATGCCGGAGCAGGAGCCGCAGGTGGGGCAGGCGGAACGCTCCATCACCTGCACGTCGGCGTCGGTCACCTTGTCGTCGGCGGCGGCGATCATGGCGTCGATGAGGTCCACCTTCTTCTCGCCGGTGGAGAGCAGCACCTTGCCCGCCTCCATGGGCCCGCCCGAGACGAAGACCGCCGGGATGTTGAGCCGCATGGCGGCCATCAGCATGCCGGGGGTGATCTTGTCGCAATTGGAGATGCACACCATGGCGTCGGCGCAGTGGGCGTTCACCATGTATTCCACGCTGTCGGCGATGATCTCGCGCGACGGCAGGGAATAGAGCATGCCGTCGTGCCCCATGGCGATGCCGTCATCCACCGCGATGGTGTTGAATTCCTTGGCGACGCCGCCGGCCTTCTCGATCTCGCGCGCGACGAGCTGGCCGAGATCCTTCAGGTGCACGTGGCCGGGCACGAACTGGGTGAAGGAATTCACCACCGCGATGATGGGCTTGCCGAAGTCGCCGTCCTTCATGCCCGTGGCCCGCCACAGGCCGCGGGCGCCAGCCATGTTGCGTCCGTGGGTGGAGGTGTAGGAGCGATATTGCGGCATGGGTGCTTTACCTTTTGTGCGTCGCAGCGGGCATCTGCGAAATTTTCTGACCCCGCTCTTAAGCGGATTTGGGCCGAAGATAAATCATTTCAAGGGCAGCCCGGCCCTGCGTCTCACGTGATCGGGGTGCCGTTGGCATCGAGCACCGCGCCGGCGAGGTGCAGCGAGCCGGCGATGAGCACCCGCGGCGGCGGGTCCATGGGATGGGCGGCGAGCCCTTCGAGGGCCGCACCGACGTCGGGCGCCACCGTGCAGGCGAGCCCGAGCGCGCGCGCCGCCTCGGCCACGTCCTCCGGCGGGCGGCCATGATGATCGCCGGGCACCGGCACCGCCACCGCGGCGCGCACGAGGCCGGCGAAGGGGGCGAGGAAGCCCGCCACGTCCTTGGTGCCCAGCATGCCGATGATCAGCACCAGCGGGCGCGAATAGCGCTCCTCGAGTTCGCACATGGCATGGGCGAGGGCGGCGCCGCCGGCCGCATTGTGCCCGCCGTCGAGCCACAGCTCGGCGCCGTCCGGAGCGCGGGCGAACAGGGCGCCGGAGGACAGGCGCTGCAGCCGCGCCGGCCAGTCGGCCTGCTGGATCCCGTCCTCATAGGCCGTCGAAGGCACCAGCGGGCGCAGGCCCGCGCGGAGCGCCGCCACGGCGAGGCCCGCGTTGTCGAGCTGGTGCGGCCCCATGAGGCGCGGGCGCGGCAGATCGAGCAGGCCGTCCTCGTCGGTATAGACCAGCCGGCCCGCCTCCCCGTGCACATGCCAGTGCTCGCCGCGCACGTGGAGCGGGGCGAGCGCGCGGGCCGCCGCCCGCTCGATCACCGCGAGGGCCTCCGGCGGCTGGGCGCCCACCACCGCCGGCATCCGGCGCTTGATGATGCCGGCCTTCTCCCCGGCGATGTCCGCCACGGTGGGGCCGAGATAATCCACATGGTCGATGGAGACGGGGCAGATGACGCTCGCCGCCGGCTGCTCCACCACATTGGTGGCGTCGAGCCGGCCGCCGAGGCCCACCTCCAGCAGCACCGCATCGGCCGGATGCTCGCAGAACAGGTGCAGCGCCACCGCCGTGGTGACCTCGAAGAAGGTGATGGGACCGCCGTCATTGGCCGCCTCCACCCGGTCGAGGGCGTCGGACAGCGCGTCGTCGGTGACGAGCCGCCCAGCGACGCGGATGCGCTCGTTGAAGCGCACCAGATGGGGCGAGGTATAGACATGCACGGACCGCCCCGCCGCCTCCAGCATGGCGCGCATGAAGGCGATGGTGGAGCCCTTCCCGTTGGTGCCCGCCACGTGGATGACCGGCGGCAGGCGCCGCTCCGGATGGCCGAGGGCGGCCATCAGCCGTTCCATGCGGGAAAGCGAGAGGTCGATCTTCTTCGGGTGGAGCGCGGCGAGGCGCTCCAGGATCCGGCCGGGGCCGGTGGCGGACAGGGGCAGGGCCATCTCGGTCTCGATCTCACCTCCGCCCGCCCCTCCCCCAAGGAGCGAGGCCGGAGCCTCAGGCCGCGGCGGGGCGCGGCAGGAGGGCCTTGGGGGGCACGGCCGGCGCCTTGACCAGAAGGCGGCACAGCCGGGCCAGGGTTTCACGCATCTGGTGGCGATGCACCACCATGTCCAGCATGCCGTGCTCGTAGAGATATTCGGCGCGCTGGAAGCCGTCGGGCAGCTTCTCGCGGATGGTCTGCTCGATCACCCGCGGGCCGGCGAAGCCGATGAGCGCGCCCGGCTCGGCGATCTGCACGTCGCCCAGCATGGCGTAGGAGGCGGTCACTCCGCCCGTGGTCGGGTTGGTGAGCACCACGATGTAGGGCTTCTTCGCCTCGCGCAGCTGCTGGATGGCCGCGGTGGTGCGCGGCATCTGCATGAGGGAGAGGATGCCCTCCTGCATGCGCGCCCCGCCTGAGGCGGCGAACATGATGAAGGGCGTGCCCTTCTCCGCCGCGGTCTGGAGGCCGGTCACCACCGCCTCGCCCGCGGCCATGCCCAGCGAGCCGCCCATGAAGCCGAAATCCTGCACCGCGATGGTGACGGGCAGCTCCTCCAGCAGGCCGGTCGCCACCTTCACGGCGTCCTGGAAGCCGGTCTTGGCGCGGGCGTCCTTCAGGCGGTCGATATAGCGGCGCTCGTCGCGGAACTTGAGCGGGTCGGTCGCCACCTCGGGCAGCGGCACCTCCTCATAGACCTCGTTGTCGAAGGTGGCCTTGAGGCGGCGCACGGCGTCGAGGCGCATGTGGAAGCCCGAGGCCGGGATGACGAAGAGGTTCGCCTCCAGATCCTTGTGGAACACCATCTGGCCCGTCTCCGGGCACTTCACCCAGAGATTCTCCGGGACCTCCCGGCGCGCCAGGAAATCGCGGATCTTCGGGCGGACGACGTTGGAAATCCAGTTCACGGGCTCGGTCTCCGGTGTCGGGGGACGCAGCGCAGACGCGCCCCCGAGCGTTCCACGCCCCCCATCTAATGCTAAGGGGAGCGCGGCGAAAGTGCGGCGTGACAGCGTTCCGTCAGGGCGCCTGGCGGAAATAGGCCATCTGCCGCAGATGCAGGAAGGCGATCGGCGAGGCCATGAGCAGGGCAGCGATGCCGAATGCGGCCAACCCGCGCGCCACCGTCAGCTCTCCCGCGGCAGCAGCGCTCAGAAACACGCCGATGCCGATGGGATAGAACAGGATCAGCGCGGTGATCAGCCCCGGCGAAAAGCGCCCGCGGGTCCAGATCACCGGCGCCACATGGAAGAAGGTGGCATTGATGAGCATCAGCGCGGCGAAGCTTAGCGGGGCGAGCGGGGCCCGCTCCGCCAGTTCCGCCTGGGCGAGCCCCAGCACCAGAGCGGCGGCATTGGCGGCGAGGAAATCCCCCCATTCCACCGGCAGGCGGATGACGGCGCGCGCCCAGGTCCGCCAGTCGAGCTGATATTCTTCCATGACGTGGACGCCATAGGCCGCGAAGGCGAGCCACGCATAATCTGCCAGCGTCATGGCATCGCTCCCGTGGTTGGGCGAACCCATGGCCCGCACACCCCGCGTGCCCGGCGGCGCCGCGCCGCGCGGCACTGGTGCCAGCAAATCTACCACCGCATCGAACGGCCGTCGCGGTCGGTCTCAGAGACGGATGGCACGCACCGCCTATTCGGCTGCCTGCCGCCGCACCGCGCGCACCGCCTCGGCGAGCCGCTCCACCAGGGCGGTGACCGCCGGAACGGTGTTCGCGGTGGCATGGCCCTTTTCGTCGAGGGTGTGGCGCACCACCTCCACCAGGGCCGAACCCACCACCACCGCATCCGCCCCGGCGGCGATGGCGGCCGCCTGCTCGGGGGTCTTCACGCCGAAGCCCACCGCCACGGGCAGAGGCGTGTGGCCCTTGATGCGGGCCACCGCGCCGCGCACCAGGTCGGCGTCGGGGGTGGCCGCGCCGGTGATGCCGGTGATGGAGACGTAATAGACGAAGCCCGCCGTGTGCTTCAGCACCGTGGGCAGGCGCGCGTCGTCGGTGGTGGGCGTCGCAAGGCGGATGAAATCGATGCCCGCCGCCAGCGCCGGCAGGCACAATTCCTTGTCCTCCTCCGGCGGCAGGTCGACGATGATGAGCCCGTCCACCCCGGCGGCCTTGGCATCCTGAAGGAAGCGGTCCACCCCATAGACATAGATGGGATTGTAATAGCCCATCAGGACGATGGGGGTCTCGTTGTCCTCGACCCGGAACAGCTTCACCATGGCGAGGGTCTTGGCCAGCGTCTGCCCGGCCTTGAGCGCGCGCAGGCCCGCCGCCTGGATCGCCGGGCCGTCGGCCATGGGATCGGTGAAGGGCACGCCGAGCTCGATCACGTCCGCCCCCGCCGCCGGCAGCGCGTTGAGGAGCGCCAGCGAGGTGGTGCCGTCCGGATCGCCGGCGGTGATGAAGGTGACGAGGCCGGGCCGGCCTTCCGCTTTCAGCGCGGCGAAACGGGCATCGATGCGGGTGCTCATGGGACCTTTTCGACCTTCAGTCATTCCTGCTCCGCCGCGAAGGCGGGGCCGCGCTCACTTGGCGCTGGTGATCCGGCATTTGGCGGAGGTGGCGGCGGAGGCGCCCATCAGGCGCACCTGATCGGAGCCGGTGGCGCCGGGCACCGTCGCGAACAGGACGGTGGACGAGGTGCCGAGCGCCGAGCCGTTGCCATAAAAGGCGCAGGTGACGACGATCTCGCCATAGGTGGTCTGGGAGGCGTTCTTCACGTTCACGGTGATGAACCCGCCGGAGGAATCCGTCTCCACCGCCCCGGCGGAAAGGGAAAGCCCTTCCGCCATCTCCTCCGCCGCCCGCGCCGTCCCCTGCCCGCCGGACAGGAGGCATGCCAGCCCCAGCCCGGCGATGACGCCGGCCGGAATGAGCCTCGCCGATGGGTATCCCTTGGAACCGCGTCCCTTGGAACCGAGCCTCATAGCGTCGTCCCCAGAATGTCCGCCACCTGCGGCACGTCCTTGTCGCCGCGGCCGGAGAGATTGACCACCATGATGTGATCCTTCGGCAGCTTCGGCGCCAGCTCCACCACCTTGGCGACGGCATGGGCCGATTCCAGCGCCGGAATGATGCCTTCGAGGCGGGTGAGGAGCTGGAAGGCGTCGAGCGCCTCCTGGTCGGTGCAGGAGAGGTATTTCACCCGGCCGATGTCGTTGAGCCAGGAATGCTCCGGCCCGATGCCGGGATAATCGAGCCCGGCGGAGATGGAATGGGCTTCCTTGATCTGCCCGTCGTCATCCATGAGCAGGTAGGTGCGGTTGCCGTGCAGCACCCCGGGCCGCCCGCCGGCGATGGACGCCGCGTGCTCGCCGGTGGAGATGCCGCGCCCCGCCGCCTCCACCCCGAAGATCTCCACGGAGGGGTCGTCGAGGAAGGGATGGAACAGGCCCATGGCGTTGGAACCGCCGCCCACCGCCGCGACGAGGCTGTCGGGCAGGCGGCCCTCCATCTCCTGCATCTGGGCGCGGGTCTCGCGGCCGATGATGGACTGGAAGTCGCGCACCATGCCCGGATAGGGGTGCGGCCCCGCCACCGTGCCGATGCAGTAGAAGGTGTCGGAGACGTTGGTGACCCAGTCGCGCAGCGCCTCGTTCATGGCGTCCTTGAGGGTCTTGGAGCCGGAGGTCACCGGCACCACCTCGGCGCCCAGCAGCTTCATGCGGAACACGTTGGGGGCCTGCCGCTCCACGTCCACCGCGCCCATGTAGACCACGCAGCTCAGGCCGAAGCGCGCGCACAGGGTGGCGGTGGCGACGCCATGCTGGCCGGCGCCGGTCTCGGCGATGATCCGCCCCTTGCCCATGCGGCGGGCCAGCAGGATCTGGCCCAGCACGTTGTTCACCTTGTGGGAGCCGGTGTGGTTCAGCTCCTCGCGCTTGAGATACACCTTGGCGCCGCCGAGATGCTCGGTGAGGCGCTCGGCGAAATAGAGCGGCGACGGCCGGCCCACATAATGGGCGAGATAGCCGTCCATCTCCTTCTGGAAGGCCGGGTCCGCCTTGGCCGCGGCATAGGCCTCCTCCAGCTTGAGGATGAGCGGCATCAGGGTCTCGGCCACGAAGCGTCCGCCGTGGATGCCGAAATGGCCGCCCTCGTCCGGGCCGGTGCGGTAGGAATTGAGCACGTTCACGACGCTTGGCCTTCGATGGGTTGGGCTTTCGATGGGACGGCGGCCGCGGGGCGATCCCGCCGCGCCGCGGCCGCTTTCCGGGCGGCCGCCACGAAGGCGAAGATCTTCTCGGCGGACTTGACGCCCGGCGCATCCTCGACGCCCGACGAGACATCCACCCCGTCGACGCGCGCGACCGAAAGGGCCTCCGCCACGTTCTCGGGGGTGAGGCCTCCGGAAAGCATGACGGGACAGGCGGCGTCAAGCTCCGCCAGGAGCTGCCAGTCGAACGGACGGCCGTTGCCGCCGGGCAGCAGCGCGCCGGGGTCCGGCTTGGCGTCGAACAGCAGCATGTCCGCCACCGCGGCATAATCGGCCACGGGGGCGAGATCCTCGGACCTTGCCACCGGCAGCGCCTTCATCACCGGCAGGCCGAAGCGGGCGCGGACGGCGGCCACGCGCTGCGGCGTCTCGGCGCCATGGAGCTGGAGCACGTCGGGCCGGAACGCTTCGACGATGGCGGCGAGAAGGGCGTCGTCCGCATCGACGCTCAGCGCCACCACCTGCGCCCGCCCCCGCGCCTCGCCGATGAGGCGCGGCGCATCCGCCAGCGCCAGGTGGCGCGGGCTCCTGGGAAAATGCACGAAGCCGACGAGGTCGGCGCCCGCATCGAGCGCCGCATGAAGCGCATCGGGGGTCTTCAGGCCGCAGATCTTCACCTTGAAGCTGCCGGCGCCGTCGTCCCCGGCGCCCAAATTCCGGGCCGATGCCATCGTCTCAACCCTTCAAAAGCACGCGGGCGCGCCGCGCGCCCGCTCTCACGTCTCCACGCGGGTGAACTGTCCTGCCTTGCGGAATCGCCAGAGATAGGTGGGCAGCACCACCGCGAGGGCGGTGGGGGTGACGCCGAGCCCGGCGAGGGTGCGCCCCTCGGTCACCGCGGCTTCGGACACCACGTTGTCGGTGCGCAGCATCGCCACCTGGTCGCGGGTGAGCGGCGCGCCGGGGATCCACTGGGTGAGCCGCGCCATGAGGTCGGCGAGGCCGAACGGCAGGCTCAAGAGCACGCGCTTGGCGCAGATCTCGTGCAGCATCAGCTCCATCAGCTCGCGGAAGCTGCGCACCTCGGGCCCGCCCAGCTCGTAGGTGGTGCCGGCCTTGGCCTTGCCGTCCACCGCGAGCTGGATGGCGAGGGCGATGTCGCCCACGAACACCGGCTGGAATTTGGTCTCCCCGCCGCCGATCAGCGGCAGCACGGGGGACATCTGCGCCATGCCGGCGAAGCGGTTGAAGAAGGTGTCCTCCGGGCCGAACGCCACGGAGGGCCGGAAGATCACGGCGGAGGGCGCCGCCGCCTTCACCGCGGCCTCGCCCTCGGCCTTGCTGCGGCCGTAGCCGCTCGGCGAATCGGCATCGGCGCCGAGCGCGGAGATGTGCACCAGCGGCGCGCCGGCGGCGGCCGTCGCCTCGGCGATCGCCTTGGCGCCGAACACATGCAGCGCATCGAAGCCCTGGCGGCCGCCCTCGGCGAGCACGCCCACCAGATTGACCACCGCGTCGGAGCCTTCCACGGCGCGGGCCACGCTGTCGGGATAACGCACGTTGGCCTGGACGAGCTGGATCTGCGCCACGGTCCCGAGCGGCTGCAGATAGGTGGCAAGCTCGGGGCGGCGCACCGCCACGCGCACGCGATAGCCGCGCTTGGCCAGCGCCCGCACCACGTGGCGGCCCATGAAGCCGGAGCCGCCGAACACCGTCACCAGGCCGTTGCCCATCGGACGATCGCCCACCGTCAAATCGCTCATGCCAAACCCCCGGCTCCTGCGCCCGCCGCGACGGGCCCTCTATATAGAGTGTAGTGAGCACATACGCGATGAGGCCCACCGCCGTCCAGCGCGCAGGGCGGGCGCACAGGGGCGCGCCGGCGTGCGACAGAAGAGTTGACGCTGGCGTCGGCGCCCACTATAAGCCCCGGACTTCGCGAGCGGCACCGGCTGCCCGCGTGTTCACCCATTCCAGCGTGGATGAGGTCGGCCGCAAGGCGCCGGCCTGCTTTGCGCGAACCAGCAAGGACGGCCGATGGCCAATACGCCTTCCGCCCAAAAGGCAGTGCGCAAGATCGCGCGCCGCACCGAAGTGAACCGGTCCCGCCGCTCGCGGGTGCGCACCTACCTGCGCAAGCTGGAGGACGCCATCGCCACCGGCGACGTCGTCGCCGCGACCGCAGCCTTCAAGGCGGCCGAGCCGGAGATCATGCGCGCGGTCACCAAGGGCGTGCTGCACAAGAACACGGCTTCCCGCAAGGTTTCCCGCCTCGCTGCCCGTGTTCGCAAGCTGAGCGCGTAAGAAGTCTGCGCACCTGCGTGTAGAAGACAGATGAATATTTGAAGGCCCGATCCCGTCGGGCCTTTTTATTTGTCTTGGCGGCGGAGCGATCAGCCGCGGGTGCGGCCATTCGCGCACCACAGATACACGCCAAGGTTTTTCTGCCGATATTTGCAAGCGCGAGCGCGGCCAGACGCCACGGGCGGGCGCCGGGCGGGGCCAAAGCGAGTCGGCAGGAATCCTTGGCACCACTGGATCCGGCTCCGTCAATCCCCCGGGTCCCAAGGCCGCATCGGGCGCCTTCCCCACCCTCGGATAAGACCGAACAGGAAAAGCTCATAGTCCCGAACGGCTTATCCCCCAAAGCCCGAAAGCGGCTGGAAACGGCTCGAAAAGCCGGTTTCAAAATACCGCCACAATACAACCCAAAGCGGAAACCCGCGATGCGCGAGAGGATAAGAATCTCATTGAGCAGACAGAGGTTTGCCGACTGAACGAACGCCCGTGATCCGAGGAAAAAGAAAGTCGCTTGCCCCCGCTCTCCCCAGGTCCGGGGAAAGGCGTTGCACCCCCGAAAGCGCCTGTGTATGGTCAATCTCACTCCGGGGGCGACACTGGAGTTCCACAGACAGACCGAAGGTTTCACGACTCTTCGTGGATTGAGGAGGGGTGCATCATGCGTATGCGTAGCCATGACACCCTGAACGTGTGCCGTACTCTCCACATAGAGTCTTTCGGTCCGGCTGTTTTGTGCTGAAACTGGACTTCACACTCCAGCCTGAGGCACCCGCGAAAACTAAAAAATCAATCCTTTTAAGCGTCCGCACAGCGGCAACGTTGGCGGCAGATGGGGCGACTATGACTTCTGGCACACGAGCGGCAGCGGGCGCTAAACCTTCGCCTGCCCAGCCGCGCTCCCCGCGCATGGTTCGAGCCATTTCGCGATCCTGGGCCCCCCCGCCGTTCGGAGCCTGCAACGCATAGGCTCCTCCCGCGCCGCCTTCGCTTCACCATCGATCACATCTGCGCATGAGCACCGCGTCGTCCTGACGGCGTGAGCAGACTCTGCGCCCTCAACCAGGGAACCGCCATGGACGCGGTCGATGCCCCTATGCTCAAACCTCACCCCGGCGACGAGCCTCTCGCCAGCGCCTCCTATCCAGCCAGCCTTGCCGAAAGCACCGGGCCTGCCGGGGGCACCAGCCCTTGGGAGCGCGTGCGGCAGCGGCTGCGCGAGGAGATCGGGGAAGAGAAGTTCACGTCGTGGTTCGCGCGCATGGAGCTCGACGGGGCGACGGCGGATCTGGTGCGCCTGTCGGTCCCGACCCGATTCCTGAAGTCGTGGATCCAGGAGAATTATCGCACCCGGCTCGCCGAGCTGTGGGCGCAGGAGACCGGCGCTTCGCCGCGGGTGGAGCTTTCGGTGCGCAGCGCGGTGTCCCGCGCCCTGCCGCTCAAGGCCCGCGAGCCGCGCGAGGTGGTGAGCGAGAACGCCATGGAGCAGCGCGGCGGCGCCGGCGCTCACCCGCCGGCCGCGGGCAGCGCCGGCATGGGCGGCGCGAGCCTCGGCAATGGCGCCCACGGCAATGGCAGCGTGGTCACCGTGAGCCTGGGCGGCGCCGATGACGCCACCTCGGGCTCGCCGCTCGACCCGCGCCTGTCGTTCGAGAATTTCGTGGTGGGCAAGTCCAACTCGCTGGCCCACGCGGCGGCGCGCCAGGTGGGCGAGGCCAAAAGCGGCGCGAGCCCGGTTTACAACCCGCTCTATCTTCATGCGGCGGTGGGGCTCGGCAAGACCCACCTGCTGCAGGCCGTGGCCTCGGCCGGCGCCCAGCACGGCCGGCGCACCACCTATCTGACCGCCGAACGCTTCATGTACGGCTTCGTGGCGGCTCTGAAGGCCCACTCGGCCATCGCCTTCAAGGACACGCTGCGGACCATCGACACCCTGGTGATCGACGATCTTCAGTTCCTGAAGGGCAACAATCTGCAGCAGGAATTCTGTCACACCCTCAACGCCTTGCTCGACGGCGGGCGGCAGGTGGTGGTGGCGGCCGACTGCCCGCCGGCGGAGCTGGAGCATCTCGACGAGCGGGTGCGCTCGCGCCTCGCCGGCGGCCTCGTGGTGGAGCTCGGTCCGCTGGAGGAAGACCTGCGTCTCGAGATCCTCAAGGCGCGCTACCACACACTGGCGGAGCTGCATCGCGGCTTCACCGTGCCGGCGCCGGTGCTGGAATTCCTCGCCCGCAGCGTGGCCCAGAGCGGGCGCGACCTCGACGGCGCGCTGAACAAGCTGCTCGCCTACAACCAGCTCACCGGCGAGCCGGTGACCCTGGAGATGGCCGAGACCGCGATCAAGGACCTGATCCGGCCGTGCGATCCCAAGCGGGTGCGCATCGACGACATCCTGCGCGTGGTGGCGAAGCACTATAACGTCTCGCGCGCCGACATCCTGTCGCAGCGCCGCACCGCCAATGTGGTGAAGCCGCGCCAGGTGGCCATGTATCTGGCCAAGACCCTGACGCTGCGCTCGCTGCCGGAGATCGGCCGGCGCTTCGGCGGGCGCGACCACACCACGGTGCTGCACGCGGTGCGCAAGATCGACGGACTGATCGCCGGCGACCGCGTGCTCGCCGACGAGATCGAGGCCCTGAAGCGCCTCGTCACCGAGGCCTGAGCCGGGCGCTTCGCGCCCCGTCCGCGGCTGCCGGGGGTCCGCTTGCGGGCCCTGCGACCCGGTCCTATCCTGCGGCGAGGTGGCGGCGATGGCCGCGGCCTCGGGGACAGGACGCCATGACACCGGCCGCCGCCCTACTCGGCACCTGGAAGATGACCGCCTGGACGCGGACCTCCGTGGCCAGCGGGCACGTGTCCGATGCGCTGGGTCCCGACCCCGTCGGCTACATCGCCTATCACCCCGACGGCCACATGATGGCCTTCGTCGCCGCCCGCCATCGTGCGGCGCTGCGCGGGGCGGTTCCGGCCGAGGACGAGAAGGCCGCCCTCTTCGATTCCATGCTGGCCTATGTGGCGCGCTACGAGCTGCGGGGCGACCATGTCGTCCATCATGTGGAGGCGGCGTGGAATCCGGCGTGGCAGATCGACCTCGTCCGGCCCTTCACCCTGGAGGGCGACCGCCTGGTGATCAGCGGCGCGCCGGGCACCGACCCGGTGACGGGCGAGGCCGTGATCTACCGCATGGAATTCCGCAAGGCGTAGGGTCGAAGCGGCGGCCTCGCGGCGCGCGGGTGGCGCGGTGAGGCCCGGCTCGGAAGCCGCGTCCGGGCCACCCGGGGCCGTCATGCACAACCCCAAGGAATTTCGGCCGCCGGCCTTGCGTTGCATGCGCGAGCGCTGCAATGTCGGCGGCCCGGTGGTCGCTTTGGCGTCCGCCACCCGGGCCGGTGTCCGCCGGTACGGGTCCATCGTCCGGACATGCGTTGCCGTTCACGCCCTCCACGAGCCGGCGGTGAAGGCATGTCCCGAATTGTCGAGGCGAGGCGGAGCTTCGCGGATGGCGGCCAGCGCGCCGTCCCCGGGGTGCCCCTCCAGAGCGAACAGTGAACGGGCAGGGCCATGAAGGTCACCGTCGAGCGCGCCGAGCTTCTGAAATCGCTCAGCCACGTGCACCGCGTCGTCGAGCGGCGCAACACCATCCCGATCCTCGCCAACGTGCTCATCCGCGCCGGCAAGAGCGGGCTGGAGCTGAAGGCCACCGACCTCGACCTCGAAGTGGTGGAGAGCGTGCCGGCCGAGATCGGCCAGGACGGCGCCACCACCGTGCCGGCCCACGTGCTCTACGACATCGTGCGCAAGCTGCCCGAGGGGGCGCAGGTGCAGCTCGAGGAGACCGGCGACCGCGGCACGCTGGCGGTGCGCGCCTCGCGGGCCCGCTTCACCCTGCAGACCCTGCCGGAAGGCGACTTCCCGGATCTCGCCGCCGGCGAGTTCACCCACAGCTTCAAGCTGAAGGCCGCCGAGTTCCGGCGCCTCGTGGACAAGACCCAGTTCGCCATCTCCACCGAGGAGACGCGCTATTATCTCAACGGCATCTATCTCCACGTGACGGAGCCGGCGGGCAAGGCCAAGCCGATGCTGCGCGCGGTGGCAACCGACGGCCATCGCCTCGCCCAGGCCGAGCTGGAGGCGCCCGACGGCGCCGCCGGCCTGCCCGGCGTCATAGTGCCGCGCAAGACCGTGGCGGAGATCCAGAAGCTCTTGGAGGACAAGGACGCGGAGGTCACCGTCTCCCTGTCCCCGTCCAAGATCCGGGTGGCGGTGGGCCAGGTGGTGCTGACCTCCAAGCTCATCGACGGCACCTTCCCCGACTATGGCCGCGTCATCCCCCAGGGCAACGACAAGATCCTGATGGTGGACAAGGGCGATTTCGCCGCCGCCGTGGACCGCGTCTCCACCGTGTCGAGCGAGCGCGGCCGGGCGGTGAAGCTGTCGCTGGCCGAGGGCAAGCTCACCTTGTCGGTGACCAACCCCGATTCCGGCAGCGCCACCGAGGAGCTGGAGGTGGACTATTCCGCCGAGCCCCTCGATATCGGCTTCAATTCCCGCTACCTACTGGACATCGCCGCGCAGCTGGAAGGCGACACGGCGGAACTGAAGCTGGCGGACCCCGGCTCGCCCACCCTGGTGCGCGATTCCACCAAGTCCGACGCGCTCTACGTGCTCATGCCCATGCGGGTGTGAGCGCCCGCCCGGCGCGTGAGCGAAGGCGCGGCGCCAACGATCGATGGCCATGCCCGCAGCGCGCGTCCTGAAGCTCAGCCTCACCCATTTCCGCTCCTATGCGGCGGCCCACATGGCGGTGGGCGACGGCCCGGTGGTGCTCACCGGGCCCAATGGCGCGGGCAAGACCAATGTGCTCGAAGCCCTCTCCTTCCTGTCCCCCGGCCGCGGCCTGCGGCGGGCGGCGCTGGGCGACGTGGCGCAGCGCGAGATGCCGGAAAGCGCCGCGCCCGGCGCCTCCTTCTGGGCGGTCTCGGCGCTGGTGGATGGCGCGTTGGGCGAAGTGCGGCTCGGTACCGGCACCGAGCCGGGCGTCGAGGCGAGCCAGAGGCGCTGCCGCATCGACGGCGAGCCGGCCTCCTCCGCCAACGCCTTCCTCGATCATCTCAAGGTGGTCTGGCTGACGCCGGAGATGGATGGCCTGTTCCTCGGCCCGCCCGCCGATCGCCGCCGCTATCTCGACCGCCTGGTGCTGGCGGTGGACAAGAGCCATGGCGCGCGGGTCAACGCGCTGGAACGGGCGCTGCGCTCGCGCAACCGCCTCATGGAGGAGAACGGCGCGCCGCGCTTCCTCGATGCGGTGGAGCACGAGGTGGCGGAGATCGCCGTGGCGGTCGCCGCCGCGCGCATCGAGACGGTGACGCGCCTTGGCGCCCAGATCGCCGCCAACCGGGACGAGGCCTCGCCCTTCCCCTTCGCCGAGATCGGCCTCGACGGCGCGGTGGAGCGGCTGCTGGCCGCTCATCCGGCCATCGAGGTGGAGGACCGCTACCGCGCCCTGCTGCGCGACAACCGCCCGCGCGACCGCGCCGCCGGCCGCACCCTCGAAGGCCCGCACCTCACGGATTTCATCGTCAGCCACGGCATCAAGCGCCTGCCGGCGGCGCGCTGCTCCACGGGCGAGCAGAAGTCCCTGCTCATCGGCCTCACCCTGTCCCATGCCCGGCTGGTGGCGGCCATGCAGCGCTTGAGCCCGGTCCTGCTGCTCGACGACGTGGTGGCCTATCTCGATGCCGAGCGGCGGGTCGGCCTGTTCGAGGCCCTCGCCCGGCTCGGCGCCCAGGTGTGGATGACCGGCGCCGACCCCGACGCCTTCAGGGCGCTCAGCCTCGCCGAACGGTTCCGGGTGACGCCGGGCGAGATCGCGCCGGTGCGCTGATCCCATCACGATCCGGCGAGCCCCCGGCCCGCGCGCCCGCTTCGCCTGGCGGTGTGGCTGGCGCGCCACCCCCGCCCCGCCGGCCCGTGGTAGAGCCTGCCTGCGGACCGCGAAGGCGCTTCTTCGCCCTCCGTTAACCTTAACGATACCTCACCACGCTTTCATGGGCCGGCGCGCGGGAGCCTCCGCACGCGGCCGGCACTCCGGCGTGGCACCTCTCATGTGTTCGCAGATCCCATGCCCGATACTGCCGTCCCTCGCGCAATTTCCCGTTCCGCCGCGCCGCTGGTGATGTCCCGCCGCCTGTTCGTGCTCGGCGCGCCGCTCGCCCTCGGCGCCTGCGTCACCAGCCAGACCCCGCCGCCCGCGCCGGCCCTCGGCCCCTATGGGGACGTGCCGGGCGAGCCCCATCCGGTGGATGCGGTGGACCTCTCCGAGGTGGATCCCGCCTTCCTGCGCGCCGAGGTGGACTATCAGGGCCCCTACCGGCCCGGCACCGTCGTGGTCGATGTGCCCAACCGCTACCTCTACCTCGTGGAGCCCGGCAACCGCGCCATGCGCTACGGCGTGGGCGTGGGCAAGGAGGGCTACCAGTTCCACGGCTGGGCCACCATCAAGCGCAAGGAAGAGTGGCCGCACTGGACGCCCACCCAGAACATGATCCGCCTCCAGCCCGAGCGCTACGGCCCCTATGCCAGCGGCCTGCCCGGCGGCGAGACCAACCCGCTCGGCGCCCGCGCGCTCTATCTCTATGACGGCGACCGCGACACCCTGTTCCGCATCCACGGCACCATCGAGCCCTGGAGCATCGGCAAGCAGGTGTCCTCCGGCTGCATCCGCATGCTGAACCAGGACGTCATCGACCTCTACAATCGCGTGCCCACGGGCACCCGGGTCATGGTGCTGGGCTGAGGCGACTCCCGCCGGGCGCCGACCTGGTGCCGGCCGGCCGTTGAAATCTGCCGATCAAATTCGAACCCGTCAGCGCGCCGAATCTGCGCTAGGATGCCCTCGGCCATCGGTCACCTCACGACAACGAATTGCCGGATCCAGCCGGCATCATCGGGCGGAGGACGAGATGACAGCTTCGACGGTGCGCTCGGTCACCCACGACCTGCTGCGCAAGCTGGACCTGACCACCTTCTTCGGCAATCCGGGCTCAACGGAGGAGACCTTCCTCAAGGATTTTCCGAAGGATTTCACCTACCACCTCGCTTTGCAGGAGGCCTCGGCCATCGCCATCGCCGACGGCTATGCCCAGGCCACGGGCAAGCCGGCGCTGGTGAACATTCACACTGCCGCCGGCCTCGGCAACGCCATGGGCAACCTCGTCACGGCGAGCCTCAACAAGACGCCGCTCATCGTCACTGCGGGCCAGCAGACCCGCGAGATGCTGCTCATGGAGCCGTGGCTCACCAATGTGGAGCCCACGATGCTGCCGCGCCCGTGGGTGAAATGGGCCTATGAGCCGGCCCGCCCGGAGGACGTGCCCGCCGCCTTCATGCGCGCCTATGCCACCGCCGTGCAGGCGCCGGCCGGCCCGGTGTTCCTCTCCTTGCCGCTCGATGACTGGGACAAGCCCTTCTCCGGCCCGCCGGCGGTGGTGCGCACCGCGAGCCGGCGCAGCGCGCCCGATCCGGAGCGGCTGAGGGACTTCGCCGCGCTCCTGTCCGGCGCCGCGGCCCCGGCGCTCATCTTCGGCGCCGCCATCGATCGCGGGCATGGCTGGCCCGCCGCCGTCGCCCTGGCGGAGAAGCTCGGTGCCACGGTGTTCGCCGCCCCCGCCAGCGAGCGGGCGCCGTTCCCGGAGGACCACCCGCTCTATGCCGGCGGCCTGCCCTTCGCCATCGGCCCGCTGGCGGAGCACCTCAAGGGGCATGACGTGGCCATCGTCATCGGCGCCCCGGTGTTCCGCTATTACCCCTATGTGCCGGGCGATTACCTGCCCGAGGGTCTGAGGCTGCTGCACATCAGCGACGACCCCGCCGAGACCGCCCGCGCGCCGGTGGGCGACAGCCTGGTGGGCGATGCGGTGCTTGCCACGCAGGCGCTGACGGATCTGGTGACGGCGCCGGCGAGCCCGGCGAAGGCCAGCCGCCATCCCCCGCTGGAGCAGCGCATGGCCCCCCACAAGCCGCGCCACCCGGGCCCGGCGCCGGGCGGCAAGGGGGGCCTGCCCACTGCCGCCGACGTGTTCGCCGCCCTCGCCGAGGTCCGCCCCGCCCATGCGGTGCTGGTGGAGGAATCGCCCTCCAACCTCGCCGATCTCCACCATTGGTGGCCCATCACCGAACCTCAGACCTTCTTCACCTTCGCCAGCGGCGGCCTCGGCTGGAACCTGCCCGCTTCGGTGGGCATCGCGCTGGGCGAGCGCGCCACGGGGCGCAACCGGCCGGTGCTGCTGGTGGTGGGTGACGGCTCGTTCCAATATTCCCTTCAGGCCCTGTGGACCGCGGCGCAGAACAGGCTGCCCATGGTGTTCCTGGTGCTGCGCAACGGCGAGTACGGCATCCTGAAATCCTTCGCCGTGCTGGAGGAGACCCCCGGCGTGCCGGGCCTCGACATTCCCGGCATCGACATCGTGAGCCTCGCCAAGGGCTATGGCTGCGAGGCCGAGCGCATCACCGATCTCGCGGCCCTGAAGAGGAAGGTCACGGCGGCCTTCTCCGGCCCGGGACCCTGCGTCATCGAGGTGCCCATCTCGCCCGATATCCCGCCGCTCATCTGAGGCGCCGGGGCGGGCGCGGCGAGCCGAACCTTGCCGCGCCCGCCCCCGTCCTCTAAGACGCCCTACCCATGATGCACCGAGACGGGCGTTGAGAATCTCCATGGCCAAAGAGTTCAAGCCGAAGGCGCGGTTGCCCCGCGGCCTCGTCGACCGCACCGGGGCGGAGCTGGCCGCCACCCGTGCCATGCTGGAGAAGATCCGCGCCGTCTACGAGCTCTACGGCTTCGAGGCGCTGGAGACCCCGGCGTTCGAATATACCGATGCGCTGGGCAAGTTCCTGCCCGACCAGGACCGGCCGAACGAGGGCGTCTTCTCCTTCCAGGACGACGACGAGCAATGGCTCTCCCTGCGCTATGACCTCACCGCCCCGCTGGCCCGCTACGTGGCCGAGCATTTCGAGGCGCTGCCCAAGCCCTACCGTTCCTGGCGGGCGGGCTATGTCTATCGCAACGAGAAGCCGGGGCCGGGGCGCTTCCGCCAGTTCATGCAGTTCGACGCCGATACGGTGGGCGCGCCGTCGGTCGCCGCCGATGCCGAGATCTGCATGATGGCGGCGGACACGCTCGAAGCCGTGGGGGTGCCGCGCGGCGATTACGTCATCAAGGTCAACAACCGGAAAGTGCTCGACGGCGCCATGGAGGCCATCGGCCTCGGCGGCGACGAGAATGCCGGACGCCGCCTGACCGTGCTGCGCGCCATCGACAAGTTCGACAAGTTCGGGCTGGAGGGCGTGCGCCTGCTGCTCGGCGCCGGCCGCAAGGACGAGAGCGGCGACTTCACCAAGGGCGCCGGCCTCACCGAGGAGCAGAGCGCGCTCATCCTCAAGATGCTGAGCGCGGAGAGCGGCCTCACCACCGCGCGCGGCGGCGTCTCCATGGAGGTGGGCGCCAAGGACCTCGGCGCGGCGGCGGCGCTGCTGTCCAACACCACGTTCCTGGAAGGCATGCAGGAGCTGGGCGACATCGCCGCCCTGATCGAGGCCGCCGGCTATCAGGACCGGGTGAAGATCGACCCCGCCGTGGTGCGCGGCCTCGAATATTACACCGGCCCGGTCTACGAGGCCGAGCTCACCTTCGAGATCAAGGACGAGGACGGCCGCCCGATGCGCTTCGGCTCGGTGGCGGGCGGCGGGCGCTATGACGGCCTCGTGGCGCGCTTCCGCGGCGAGAAGGTGCCGGCGACGGGCTTCTCCATCGGCGTCTCCCGGCTGCTGGCGGCGCTGGCCGCGCTCGGCAAGATGGACGCCGATGCGGAGATCGGCCCGGTGGTGGTGCTCGCCATGGACAAGGAGCCGGAGCGCATCGCCGACTACATGAAGATGGTGGCCGAGCTGCGCGCCAACGGCATCCGCGCCGAGATGTACCTGGGCGGCGCCGGCATGAAGGCGCAGATGAAATATGCCGACCGGCGCGGCGCCCCCGCGGTGGTGATCCAGGGATCGAACGAAAAAGCCGCCGGCGAGGTGCAGATCAAGGATCTGGTGGAGGGCGCCAGGATCGCCGCCTCCATCGCCGACAATGCGGAATATCGTGCCGCCCGCCCGGCCCAGTTCGCGGTGAAGGAAACCGAGCTGGTCGCCGCCATCCGCGACGTGCTGGAGCGCCGCGCCGAGCCCACCCTCGGGCTGGCGGATTGAGGCCGGCCGCGCGGCAGGGCTTTCCTCCGCCGCCCGCCGGATTGAAGATGCCGGCAACACCACCATCAGCTGAGGGTCAAGACAATGGTGCAGTCACAGCGCTCCGGCCACGAGGTGGATCCGAAGCTTCTCGAAATCCTGGTGTGCCCTTTGACCAAGGGGCCGCTGGAATATGACCGCGAGCGCCAGGAGCTGATCTCCCGCGCGGCGCGCCTCGCCTTCCCGATCCGCGACGGCATCCCGATCATGCTGGCCGACGAGGCCCGCCCGCTGGACGAGAGCGAGATCGCGCGGCGCTGACGCGGCGTCGGCCGGCCGGGGGTGGGCGCCCGCCTTGGCTCTTCGCCTCGCCCACCCGTCGAGATCATGCGCCGGCCCCGGCCGGCGCATAAGCCAGCCCCTCAGAGGGGCTCGCCGCGCAGCAGCTTCGGCACCTCGCCGGTCAGCCCCGCCGCGTCGCGGATGAACAGGCCCTTCAGGCGCGGCAGACGGTCCACCAGGCCGAGGCCCACGTCGCGCACCGCGCGCAGCATGTCGGAGCGGTTGGAGAACAGGCGGTTGAGCCCGTCGGTCGCCACCCCCATGGTCAGGGTGTCGAACCGCCGCCAGCGCTGATAGCGCTCCAGCACCTGGGGCGCGGCGAAATCGAGCCCGACCCGGGCCGCGTCCACGATGCATTCGGCCAGCGCCGCCACGTCGCGCAGGCCCATGTTGAGGCCCTGGCCGGCGATGGGGTGGATCACGTGGGCCGCATCGCCCACCAGAGCGAGACGGTCGCCGACGAAGCTGCGCGCCATGGCGAAGCCGAGCGGGTACACCTTGGGCGGCGACACCGGCTTCACCCAGCCGAGGCGATGGCCGAAGCGCTGCTCCAGCTCGTCCTGGAACGAGGCCGGGCGCAGGTTGACGAGGCGCAGGGCGTCGGCGGTGCGCTCGGTCCAGACGATGGAGCAGCGGTTGCCCGGCAGCGGCAGCGTGGCGAACGGCCCGGCGGGGAGGAAGTGCTCCTCGGCCCGGCCCTCGTGGGGGCGCTCGTGCTCCACGGTGAAGGTGATGGCGCTCTGCCCGTAGCCCCAGGAGACGGTGGAGATCCCCGCCATGGCGCGCAGGCGCGAATGGGCGCCGTCGCAGGCCACCAGCAGCGCGGCGTGGAGCACCTTGCCGCCGGCGTGGGTGACGCTGACGTCGGCAGGCCCGGCGGTGAACCCCTCCACCGGCTCCGCGTGCAGCACGATGCCGCGCTCCCGCGCGGTGGCGATGAGCGTCTCCTGCAGCACCGCGTTGGGCACCATGTGGGCGAAGGGCTCGCCCTCCTTCAGGTCGCCGTCGAAGGTGAGGAAGGTGGGGCGGGCCACGTCGCGGGTGCGGCTGTCGGTGACCACCATGGTGCGCATCGCCTGGGCCGCGCGCTCCACCTTCGGCCACACGCCGATGACGGTGAGCAGGCGCCGCGCCCCGGCGGCGATGGCGGAGCAGCGCGCATCGTCCACCTTCTCCTTCGCCAGGGAGGGGTCGAACAGCACGATGGCGGCATCCTCCCCCAGCCCTTCGCGCAGGGCGAGGGCGAGGCTGAGGCCGGCGAGGCCGCCGCCGACGATGGCCACGTCCACCCGCGCGGCGGGGGCCTCCTGGGTGTAGGGGGTGTGGGCGATATGGGCGAGGAGGCTGGCGGGCGCGGGGCGCACCGTCTCGCCGGGCTGATCCTCGATCGGCGTGCTCGTGGACAGGCTCATGACACGATCCCCCTCGCGATCCGGTGGCGTCCTTCCCGGACGCGCGGACCCTTCGCCGCTCCCCTTACGCGATCCGCCGGGCGGCGGTCCAGCACCGGCAGGGCGGGGAGGCCTTGACGGAAGGACCCGCGCCATGGCGTGCTCCGAAGGACCCTCCCCTTCGCCGCGGCTCCGCGCGGCGCGCCGCGACGAGCCCCCATGACCTCCCATGATCCCTTTGCCGCCAACCGGCTTTTGAGCATCCTCGATCTCGAACCCCTGGAAATCAATCTGTTCCGCAGTCGCAGCGGATCCGTGGGGCTGGAGCGGGTGTTCGGCGGCCAGGTGATCGCCCAGGCCCTGGCGGCGGCCAACCGCACGGTCGATCCGAGCCGCGTTGCCCATTCTCTGCACGCCTATTTTTTGCTCGCCGGCGATCCCAAGGCCCCCATCGTCTATGACGTGGACCGCATCCGCGACGGCCGCTCCTTCACCACGCGGCGGGTGGTGGCGATCCAGCACGGGCGCGCCATCTTCTCGCTGGCGGCGTCCTACCAGAAGACCGAGGACGGGCCGGAGCACCAGCTCAGCGTGGCGCCGGACGTGCCGCGACCCGACGAGGTGCCGGGCGACGAGGTCTGGCGCCAGCGCTTCGAAGCCCGCCTGCCGCCGGGGCTCGACCGCGAGTGGATGCCCATGAACCTGCTCGAGGCGCGTCCGACCTCCTCCCTGGTCACCCTCGCGGACGGCACGGAAATGCGGCTGCCCGCCGTATGGATGCGTGTGCGCGGCCAGCTCCCGGATGACCTGCCCACGCATCAGGCGGCGCTTGCCTATGCATCGGACTTTTCGCTGCTCCAGGCGGCGCTCGGAGTCCACGGCTACGCCGTTTATGATCCGAGCCTGCAGGTGGCGAGCCTCGACCACGGGCTGTGGTTCCATCGCCCGTTCCGCGCCGACCAGTGGCTACTTTATGCGCAGCGCAGTCCCATCGCGCGGAATGCCCGCGGTTTCTGCAGCGGCGAGCTTTTTACCGAAGACGGCGTTTTGGTGGCTTCCGCGGTTCAGGAGGGATTGATTCGCTTCATCTCCGAGGATCGCACGGCGAATTGACCGCCCGATGAGCTACTTGCCTATTTATTAGTCAACTTTGACGGTAACTTCGCGGCCCCGCGGCCCCTCGAAGTCCCCTGACGAGAAAATAAGCAGGGGAGAACCTGTGTCTTAGCCTTTGGCATGGTCCTTGATTCCTTTGGTTCGGCTTGTGGGCCGCGGAACGGGCGATACGATCCGTCCCGGCAAAGCCGCCAGAACACACCGACCGGTCCCCGCGAGGGGGTGCCGGCGTGAACAGGGAACAGGGACCGATCCATGAAGATCGTCATGGCCATCATCAAGCCTTTCAAGCTCGAGGAGGTGCGCGACGCCCTCACCGGAATCGGCGTTCACGGTCTCACCGTGACCGAGGTGAAGGGCTACGGGCGTCAGAAGGGCCACACCGAGATCTATCGCGGCGCGGAATATGCCGTGAGCTTCCTGCCGAAGCTGAAGATCGAAGTCGCCGTTGCCGCCGACCAGGTCTCCAAGGTCGTGGAAGCGATCACCGCCTCCGCGAAGACCGGGCAGATCGGTGACGGAAAGATTTTCGTGTTCGCCATCGACCACGCCGTGCGCATCCGCACCGGCGAGGTTGACGCCGACGCCCTTTGAGCCATCCCATTCGACGGAGTTTTTATCCATGACGTTCAAGACGTGGAGCCGCGCGGGCCTTCCTGCGCTCCTTGGCGCGGTCGCGCTCGCGCTTCCTGCGCTCGCCCAGGATGCCGCCCCCGCCGCCGGGCCGGGACCCGCCGAGGCGATGGCCGCGGCGGTGCAGACCGCCGCCTCGACGGTCAACAAGGGCGACGTGGCGTGGATGATGACCTCCAGCCTCCTCGTGCTGCTGATGATCGTTCCCGGTCTCGCGCTGTTCTACGGCGGCCTCGTGCGGGCCAAGAACATGCTGTCCATCCTGATGCAGGTGCTCACCATCTGCGCGGTGATGATGGTCATCTGGGTGCTGTACGGCTACTCGCTCGCCTTCAACGGCGGCAACGCCTTCATCGGCGATTTCGGCAAGGCCTTCCTCGCCGGCGTCACCCCGGAGAGCCTGTCTGACACCTTCACCAAGGGCGTTCAGATCCCCGAATACGTGTTCATCTGCTTCCAGATGACCTTCGCCGCCATCACCCCGGCGCTGGCGATCGGCGCCTTCGCCGAGCGCATCAAGTTCCCGGTGGTGATCCTGTTCTCGATCCTGTGGGCGACCTTCGTCTACTTCCCGATCGCGCACATGGTGTGGGGTGCCAACGGCTACCTGCTCACCCGCGGCGCCCTCGACTTCGCGGGCGGCACCGTGGTGCACATCAATGCCGGTATCGCCGGCCTCGTCGGCGCCATCATCGCCGGCAAGCGCATCGGCTTCGGCACCGAGCAGCTGCCGCCCCACTCCCTGGTCATGACGCTGATCGGCGCCGGCCTGCTGTGGGTCGGCTGGTTCGGCTTCAACGTGGGCTCGAACCTCGAAGCCAACGCCTTCGCCGGCCTCGTGATGATCAACACCTTCGTGGCCACCGCCGGCGCGGTGCTCGGCTGGCTGGTGATCGAATGGCTGGTGCGCGGCAAGCCGTCCATGCTGGGCGGCGTCTCGGGCGCCATCGCCGGCCTCGTGGCCATCACCCCGGCCTGCGGCTCGGCCGGTCCCCTGGGCGCCATCGTGCTCGGCGCCGTCGCCGGCATCGTGTGCTTCTTCTTCTGCACCACGGTGAAGAACGCCTTCGGCTATGACGACAGCCTGGACGTGTTCGGCGTGCACGGCGTCGGCGGCATCCTCGGCGCCATCGCCACCGGCATCGTCGTGTCGCCGGCCCTCGGCGGCGTCGGCAAGGACGGCTACGACATGGCCACCCAGGTGATGATCCAGGCCGAAGGCGTGGCGATCACCCTGCTCTGGTCGGGCATCGCCTCCGTGATCATCTTCACCATCCTGAAGATCATCTTCGGCCTGCGTCCCACGGCGGCCGTGGAGCGCGAGGGCCTCGACATCAACGAGCACGGCGAGCGCGCCTATCACAGCTGAGTTGCCGGGAGCGGCACCCGCCGCTCCCGCCTTGTTCCGCACCTTCAGCCCCGGCGCCCGGCGCCGGGGCTTTTTCTTGGGCAGGCCGGCTCCGCTCCGCCGATCCCCGCCACAAGCGCTTCCTGGGCACGGCCACCCGGTGGGCATTTCCTCCACCGCCGCCCCCATCGTGTCGCGCCGTGCGATAGCTCCGCCATTGCGCACCCACCGGACCGGGATGGCGCCGCGCCTGCGGCAGGCTTTCCCCGGCCTGCGGCCCCTGCTAGAAGCCGAGCATGGTTTCTGAACCCACATGCTTTGCGCAGCTCATGTCCGGCGCGGCGGGTCCCTCCCGCCCGGAGGCGACCGGCCGGCGCGCGGTCCGCGTCGGCGGCCGCGTCCCCGCGGCGCGAATTACGGGCCCGGCCCCTCGGCCGCGCGGCTGAGCGCACGGGGGCAGCCGGGTTTCGCGCCACCTTGAGCCCCTTTGATCGAGCCCTGTTCCATGACCGACACCACCGTTTCCGAGACCGCCGGCAAGCCCGCTTCCGAGGCGCCGGACTATTCCAAGACGCTGTTTCTGCCGCAGACCGATTTTCCCATGCGCGGCGGCCTTCCCAAGAAGGAGCCGGAGCTGCTGGAGCGCTGGAAGCGCCTCGACCTCTATGGGCGCCTGCGCGAGGCGGGACGCGGGCGGCCGCGCTTCGTGCTGCATGACGGCCCGCCCTACGCCAACGGCTCGATCCACATCGGCCACGCCCTCAACAAGATCCTGAAGGACGTGGTGACCCGCTCGCAGCAGATGCTCGGCCACGATTCCAACTACGTGCCCGGCTGGGACTGCCACGGCCTGCCCATCGAGTGGAAGATCGAGGAAGAGAACTACCGCAAGAAGGGCAAGCAGAAGCCCGACTTCTCGGACCCCGCCGCCATGGTGGCCTTCCGCCAGGAATGCCGCGCCTATGCCGAGCACTGGCTCGACGTGCAGCGCGAGGAGTTCAAGCGCCTCGGCGTCGAGGGCGACTGGGACCATCCCTACACCACCATGGCGTTCGCTGCGGAAGCGCAGATCGCCCGCGAGATCATGAAGTTCGCCGACAACGGCCTGCTCTATCGCGGCTCCAAGCCGGTGATGTGGTCGGTGGTGGAGAAGACCGCGCTGGCCGAGGCGGAGGTGGAGTATCAGGACTTCACCTCGGACACGGTGTGGGTGAAGTTTCCGGTGCTGTTCCAGGCCGGCGACATGCCCGAGCGCACCCCCGCCCGTGATGCCGCCAACGCCCTCGCCGAGGCGGGTGCCTGCGTGGTGATCTGGACCACCACGCCCTGGACCCTGCCCGGCAACCGCGCCATCTCCTTCTCCCACAAGATCGCCTACGGCCTTTATGAGGTCACCGAGGCGCCCGACGACAATTGGGCCAAGGCCGGCGATAAGCTGGTGCTGGCCGACAAGCTGGCCGAGGACGTGTTCAAGCAGGCCCGCGTCACCAGCTTCGCGCGCGTCGGCGACGTGCCGGCCGAGGTGCTGGCGCGTCTCATCTGCGCCCATCCCCTCGCCGCGCTGGGCTATGACTTCCCCGTCCCGCTGCTCGACGGCGACCATGTGACCGACGATGCCGGCACCGGCTTCGTCCACACCGCGCCGGGCCACGGCCGCGAGGACTTCGAGATCTGGACCCATCACCGCCGCTGGCTGGAGGAGCGGGGCATCAATCCCGCCATCCCCTATACGGTGGACGGCGACGGCTTCTATACCGACCAGGCCCCCGGCTTCGGCCCCAAGGACACCGACGGCGCGCCCAAGCGCGTCATCACCGACAAGGGCGAGAAGGGCGACGCCAACCCCACCGTCATCAACGCCCTGATCGAGGCGGGCATGCTGCTCGCCCGCGGCCGGGTGAAGCACCAGTATCCCCACTCCTGGCGCTCCAAGAAGCCGGTGATCTTCCGCAACACGCCGCAATGGTTCATCGCCATGGACCAGGACATCCGCACCGCCGAGGGCAAGCCGGCGCCGCGCCCGGCCACGATCCCCGGCAATGCCCCGGACACCCTGCGCGAGCGGGCGCTCGCCGGCATCCGCACTGTGGAATGGGTGCCCGCCGCCGGCGAGAACCGCATCACCGGCATGATCGAGAACCGGCCCGACTGGGTGGTCTCGCGCCAACGGGCGTGGGGCGTGCCCATCACCGTCTTCGTCAAGGAGGTGGGCGACGGCTCGGTTGAGATCCTGAAGGACCCGGAGGTCAACGCCCGCATCGCCGAAGCCTTCGCCGAGGAAGGGGCGGATGCCTGGTTCAAGGAAGGCGCGAGCGCGCGCTTCCTCGGCGCCCGCGCGTCCGAGGGCTGGGCCAAGGTGGATGACGTGCTCGACGTCTGGTTCGATTCCGGCTCCACCCACGCCTTCACCCTGGAGGTACGCCCGGACCTCAAGGCCGTGCGCCCGCCCGAGGGCAACGACACCGTGATGTATCTCGAAGGCTCGGACCAGCATCGCGGCTGGTTCCATTCCTCGCTGCTGGAGAGCTGCGGCACCCGCGGCCGCCCGCCCTACGACGCCGTGCTCACCCACGGCTTCGTGCTGGACGAGGACGGGCGCAAGATGTCCAAGTCCCTCGGCAACGTCACCGCGCCGCAGGAGGTGATCAAGGCATCGGGCGCCGACATCCTGCGCCTGTGGGTCTGCGCTTCGGACTATGCGGACGATTTGCGCATCGGTCCGGAAATCCTGAAGACCACCGCCGACACCTACCGCAAGCTGCGCAACACCCTGCGCTGGCTGCTCGGCTCGCTGCACCACTACCGCCCCGAGGAGCGGGTCGGCTTCGCGCAGATGCCCTCGCTGGAGCGCTTCATCCTCAACCGGCTTTGCGAGCTCGACGGCGAGATCCGCGCCGCCTACCGCGCCTTCGACTACAAGAAGGTGCACGCGCTGCTCACCGCCTTCATGAACATCGAGCTTTCGGCGTTCTATTTCGACGTGCGCAAGGACGCGCTCTATTGCGACCCGATCTCCTCGGTGACGCGGCGGGCCTGCCTCACGGTGCTGGACGAGGTGTTCAACCGGCTGGTCACCTGGCTCTCGCCCATCCTGCCCTTCACCTGCGAGGAGGCGTTCATCGCCCGCGTGGGCGAGGGCGAGGCCTCGGTGCACCTCCTCACCTTTCCCGAGACCCCGGCCGACTGGCGCGACGAAGCGCTGGCCGAGCAGTGGCGCAAGGTGCGCCTGGTGCGCCGCGTGGTGCTCGGCGCCCTGGAGGTGGAGCGCGCCGCCAAGCGCATGGGCTCCTCGCTGGAGGCCGCGCCCGAGGTCCATGTGAGCGACGCCGCTTTGGCCGAGGCCTTCGACGGGCTGGATCTGGCGGAGATCACCATCACCAGCGCGGCGCGGCTGATCCCCTGCGAGGGTCCGGCGGAGGCCTTCCGGCTGCCGGAGGTGCCCGGCGTCGCCGTGGTGCCGGCGCGGGCGGAGGGCCGCAAATGCGCCCGCTCGTGGAAGATCACCACCGATGTGGGCTCTGACCCCGCCTTTCCCGACGTCTCCGCCCGCGACGCGGCGGCGCTGCGGGAAATCGCCGCCCAGGCGGCCGGCTGAGCCGCCAGCGAGGCCCTGATGCGCCCCCAGTTCTTGTTGCGCCCTCTGCCCTTCGGCCTGCTCGTCGCCTTCGTGGTGCTGGTGCTCGACCAGGTGTCGAAGACGGCGGTGCTCGCCTGGTCGGCCTCCTGGACCGAGAGCCTGCACCAGGTGACGCCCTTCCTCGACTTCGTCTCCCTGTGGAACACCGGCATCAGCTACGGCCTGTTCCCCCAGGGCGAGGCCGGGCGCTGGGTGCTGGTGGCGGTGAAGGTGGGGGCGGCGCTGCTGTTCGGCATGTGGCTCACCCGCGCCACCCGCCGGCGCGAGGCGCTGGCGCTGGGCCTCCTGATCGGCGGCGCCATCGGCAATGCGGTGGACCGGGTGGTCTATGGCGCGGTGTTCGATTTCGTGTCGCTCCACGCCCTCGGATACCGCTGGTACGTGTTCAACATTGCCGATGTCGCGGTGGTTGTGGGCGTTGCGCTGCTTCTTTACGATGCAATGCGCGGCGGCGCCTCAAAATCGCCGCCCTCGGCCGCCCCAATGGCGCCCAACTCAAAGACCGAGCATGAGCCATAGATGGGGAGCCCCATGCCCATGAACCTGTTCGTGAACCATCGTGCCGCGCGCCGCGCCCTGCAGGCCGCCCCGCTGGCGGGCGCCGTGGCGCTGCTGGCGCTGTGCGGCAGCCTCGCGGCCCCGAAGGCCATGGCGGGCGATGCCTTCGAGAACGATTTCATGAACAACACCATGCAGATGCTCGGCCTGAAGGAAGAAGAGAAGCCGGAGATCGAGTATCGCGAGCGTGCGCCTCTGGTGGTGCCGCCCTCGGGTGCCAGCGCGCTGCCCCAGCCGCAGCAGAGCCCCCATGCGGCCAATCCCAACTGGCCGAAGGACCCCGACCTGGAGCGCCGCCGCCAGGAGGCCGCCAAGGAAAACGCGCCCATCGTGCGCGACGATCCCGGCCGCCCGCTCATGCCCTCCGAGCTGAACAAGGGCCGCCGCAAGACCAATGTCTACAGCTCCGATCCGGCGGCCGGCGAGGCGAGCACGCTGCCTCTGTCGCCCGCGGCGCTGGGCTTCAAGGGCTGGTTCAACCCTTCGGAGAGCAAGGACAAGATCACCTTCAACGGCGAGCCGCAGCGCGAGAGCCTGGTGCAGCCCCCGCCCGGCTACCAGACCCCGGCGCCCAACGCGCCCTATGGGGAGATCTCGCCGAAGAAGGAAGAGTTCAAGTTCCCCACCCTGTTCAACCGCGACACCCCCACCCAGTGAGCGCGCGCCGCGCCAGGCGGCAGCGAACGCGAGCGGGGGGCTCCGCAGGGGGTGACGATAGCGCCGGCATCGGGATGGCGCGCACGCCGGCGGCAGTTGGCGAGCCGGCGCGCAGCGCCCCCGGATGCGGCCGCTCGGCCGGGCGAGGCTGGCGAGACGATCGGTCCGGCCTATATTTCTTGTCTGTCGGACGATCGTCTGCGCATCATTGAGAGATTAACCTCGTGCATATGAGCCGTCTTGCCATGGTTGTTGTTCTTGCCGCCGGTGCGGCCGCCCTCGCCTCGAATGCCGCCGACGCAGCGGGGCCCGAAGTCTCCGAATTCCGCCTCGCCAACGGCCTTGAGATCATGGTCATCCCCGATCACCGCACCCCGGTGGTCACGCACATGGTGTGGTACAAGGTGGGCTCGGCCGACGAGCAGCCGGGCAAGTCGGGCATCGCCCATTTCCTCGAGCACCTGATGTTCAAGGGCACCGACGCCCACCCGCAGGGCGAGTTCTCGGCCGAGGTGGCCCGCCTCGGCGGCCAGGAGAACGCCTTCACCTCCCAGGACTACACCGCCTATTACCAGCGCGTGGCCAAGGAGCACCTCGAACAGGTGATGGGCTTCGAGGCGGACCGCATGACCGGCCTCAAGCTTTCCGACGAGGTGGTGCTGCCCGAGCGCGACGTGGTGCTGGAAGAGCGCCGCATGCGCACCGACAACGATCCCGGCGCGCGCCTCGGCGAGGCGCTGCAGGCCGCCACCTATGTGAACCACCCCTACCAGCATCCCATCATCGGCTGGGAGCACGAGATCCAGGCGCTCAACCGTGAGGACGCCCTCGCCTTCTACCGCTGCTATTACGCGCCCAACAACGCGCTGCTGGTGGTGGCCGGCGACGTCCAGCCGGACGAGGTGAAGGCGCTGGCCGAGAAGACCTACGGCAAGGTCGCCCGCGCCGACACGCCGCCACGCGCCCGCCCGCAGGAGCCGGAGCCCAAGGCTCACCGCCGGGTGTCCCTGGCCGACGCGCGGGTCGCCCAGCCGAGCGTGCAGCGGGTCTATCTCGTGCCCTCCGCCCGCACCGCGAAGCCGGGCGAGTCCGAGGCCCTCGACGTGCTGTCCCAGATCCTCGGCGGCGGCCAGACCGGCCGGCTCTATCGCGCCCTGGTGGTGGAGAAGGGTCTCGCTGCCGGCGCCGGCGCCTGGTATCAGAGCACGGCCTATGATGCCACCCGCTTCGGCATCTATGCCGCGCCCCGTCCCGGCGTCTCCCTGGAGGCCCTGGAGGCCGCCATCGACGGCGTCGTCGCCGAGCTGGCGCAGAAGGGCGTGGACGAGCTGGAGCTGGCCCGCGCCAAGACCCGGCTCACCGCCGACGCCATCTACGCCCAGGACAATCAGGCGACGCTGGCGCGCATCCATGGCGCCGCCTGGGCCACCGGCGAGACCGCCGAGGACGTGCGCACCTGGCCCGACCGCATCAAGAAGGTGACGGCCGACGACGTGAAGGCCGCGGCGCAGCGCTTCCTCGTGCTCGACCATGCGGTGACCGGCTATCTGATGCCGCAGGACGAGAAGTCCGCCGGCAACGCGCCCGCCGGCCCGGCCGGAGCCGCCCCTTCCGGGACGCCGGCCGCCGCGGGCAAGGACGATCGCTCGTGAGTGCAGGCTTTCTGCAGCGCCACCCCCGGCGCCTCGCGAGCGTGCTTTTTTCTGTGATGGTGATGATGGCCCTTTCGCTGATTTCCTCCACGACCCCGGCGCAATCCCAGTCGAGCCGCATCACCGAGGTGGTCTCGCCCGGGGGCATCAAGGCGTGGCTGGTGCATGACACCACCCTGCCCCTCATCGCCATGGAGGTCGCCTTCCTCGGCGGCGCGGCGCAGGATCCGGCCGACAGGGCGGGCCTCGCCAGCCTCACCTCCTCCCTGCTCGACGAAGGCGCCGGCGACCTCGATGCCGTCGCCTTCCAGAGCGCCATCGCCGACCACGCCATCGAGCTGCGCTTCGATGCCGGCCGCGACGACCTGCGCGGCTCGCTGCGCACGCTTTCGGAAAACCGCGACAAGGCGTTCGAGCTGCTGCGCCTCGCCGTGACCCAGCCGCGCTTCGACGACGAGGCGGTGGAGCGCATCCGCGCCGCCCAGATGGCCGGCCTGCGCCGCCGGTCCACCGAGCCCAATTCCATCGCCAGCGAGCGCTGGTTCGCCCTCGCCTTCCCCGACCATCCCTACGGCCGCCCGGTGGACGGCACCCTTGAGAGCGTGCCGCGCATCACCCGCGCCGACATCGCCGGCTTTGCCAAGAGGATGCTCGCCCGCTCCAACCTGCGGGTCGCCGTGGTGGGCGACATCGGCGCCGAGGAGCTGGGCCTTCGCCTCGACGCGGCGTTCGGCGCCCTGCCGGCCGACCCCGAGCTCAAGCCGGTGGCCGAGGTGGCGCCCGCCGGGATCGGCAGCGTCCATGTGGTGGAGCTCAACGTGCCGCAGTCCGTGGTGACCATGGGCACGGTGGGGTTGAAGCGCAACGATCCGGACTTCATCCCCTCGTTCGTGCTCAACCACATTCTCGGCGGCAGCGCCTTTTCCTCCCGCCTCTTCAAGGAGGTGCGCGAGGCCCGGGGGCTCGCCTATTCGGTCTATTCCTACCAGGTGGCCCTCGACCACGTGGGCCTGTGGTTCGCCGGCACCGCCACCAAGAACGAGCGGGCGGCCGAATCCATCGCCCTCATCACCGACGAATTCAAGCGCATCCTCGATGACGGCCCCTCGGCCGAGGAGCTGAAGGAAGCCAAGAGCTACCTGATGGGCAGCTATGCCCTGCGCTTCGACACCTCCTCCAAGGTGGCGGGGCAGCTGCTCCAGATCCAGCTCGACCAGCTTGGCATCGACTATGTGGACCGCCGCAACTCTCTGATCGAAGCGGTCTCCCTGGACGATCTCAAGCGCGTCGCCAAGCGCCTGTCCGATGCCCGCAACGCCCTGGTGGTGGTGGTCGGGCGCCCGGCCGGCCTGTCGGGCGGCTGAGCTGGGACGTAACCTTAACGGGCGGTTTGCCGGGCCGTGATCGCAGGCGTTGCGATCGGCGGCTACCGTAGCGTTGTCCGCTTTGCTATACGTCGCCCCAACGGGGGGCATGGCTTTGGAGATGGGCGACATGGCTCAGACACATGAAGCCGCGCGCGGGGCTCGGGCCGGCTCCCGCCGGATCGGCTCGGTCCGGCCGGCGGCTCCGGCTCCCGGGCCGGGCGCACGGGCCATCCCGCCCCTGGCGGCGAACGCCTCCGGCGTTGGCGCGGCGTACCGGCTGGCGCGCGGCCTCGCCGTAGGGGCCGGGCTGGGCCTCGCCCTCGCCGCCTGCAGCACCGACAACATCCTCGGCCCGCAGACCGGCGGCAGCGCGGGCGGCGTGCAGTCGACCCCCGGCAAGCTGGTGGTGGGCTCAGGCCCCGACGCGCTGGAATACGATTGCCCGAGCGTGACGGTCCGCACCGGCGCGGCCACCTGGCAGGTCGCGGATTCCTCCGGCGGGCTGCGCTACCAGGGCAATATGGGCCAGCTGGCGCGGGAATGCGCCATCGTCGGCGGCAACATGACCGTGAAGGTGGGCATCGAGGGCCGGCTGCTGCTGGGCGACAAAGGCACGCCGGGTTCGTTCAAGGTGCCGATGCGCGTCGCGGTGGTCAATGAAGGCCCCACCCCCGAGGTCATCACAACGAAGTTCTTCACCATCCCGCTCGACATCCCGCAGGGCCAGAATCAGGCGAGCTTCACCGTGGTGGAGGACCAGATCTCCTTCCCGCTGCTGAAGAAGCCCGAGCAGATGGAGCGCTACATCATCTACGTGGGCTACGACCCGAAGGGCACGCCGGCGGAGAAGCCGGCGCCCCAGGCGCGGCGCAGCACGCCCAAGCCCAGCTCCAGCGCATCGAGCTCCAGCAAGCCCAGCTCGGGCGCCGCGAGTTCCGACCCCGGCGCTCCCAAGAGCGACGTGTTCGGGCCGCCGCCCAGCAGCAACTCCTCCGGCGGCGGGTTCACGCCGCCGCCGTCGTCCGGGGGCTTCTCGGCGCCGCCCTCCACCAGCACCTTCTCGCCACCGCCGGGCTGATCATCCCGCAGGCGCGGGGACCGGCGCGCGGCGGCGCCTATTCGGCCGCGTCCTTCACCGGCGCGGGCCGCCGCCAGCGCAGGACCGGCGTGCGCGCCGCCCGGGTCTCGTCCAGCCGGCGGCGCGGCGCGTAATACGGCGCGCCGAGGAAGCGCGCGGTATCGCCCGCCTTCGCCGCCATCGCCAGATCGCGCAGCGCGGCGATGAAGAGATCGAGGGACGCCTTCGATTCGCTCTCGGTCGGCTCGATGAGCATGGCGCCGTGCACCACCAGCGGGAAATAGACCGTCATGGGGTGGAAGCCCTCGTCGATGAGCGCCTTGGCCACGTCGAGGGTGGAAATGCCGGTGCCGGCCAGCCAGGCATCGTCGAACAGCGCCTCGTGCATGGCCGGGCGATCGGCGAAGGGCGCGCTCATGAGGTCGATCAGGCTGGCGCGGATGTAATTGGCCGCCAGCACCGCATCCTCAGAGGCCTGCCGCATGCCGTCGGCGCCGTGGGAGAGGATCCAGGCCAGCGCCCGCACGAACATGCCCATCTGGCCGTGGAAGGCGCACATGCGGCCGAGCGCCTGCTCCGCCCCCGGCGCGCCCTGCTCCTCCACCAGCCTGAGGCCGCCGGCATCGGCCACCAGCGCCGGCACCGGCGCGAACGGCGCCAGCGCCTCGGACAGCACCACCGGCCCCGCCCCCGGCCCGCCGCCACCATGGGGCGTGGAGAAGGTCTTGTGCAGGTTGATGTGCATGGCATCGACGCCGAGGTCGCCGACCTTCACCTTGCCCAGCACCGCGTTGAAATTCGCGCCGTCGGCGTAGAAATAGGCGCCGGCCGCGTGCACTGCCTCGGCGATGGCCACCACCTCCCGCTCGAACAGGCCGCAGGTGTTGGGGTTGGTGAGCATGAGGGCCGCCACCTCCGGCCCCAGCGCCGCCGCGACCGTCGCCGCATCCACCGTGCCGTCGTCGCGGGCCGGAATGGTGCGCACCTCATAGCCGATGAAGGCGGCGGTGGCCGGATTGGTGCCGTGGGCGCTGTCGGGCACGAGCACGATGCGCCGCGCGCTGTCGCCGCTCGCCTCGTGGGCGGCCTTGATGGCCATCATGCCGCACAGTTCGCCATGGGCGCCGGCCTTGGGGCTGAGCGCCACCGCCGCCATGCCGGTGAGGGCGAGCAGCGCCTGCGCCAGCTCCTCCATCAGCGCCAGCGCGCCCTGCACCGTGGAGACGGGCTGCAGCGGATGGAGGTCGGCGAAGCCGGCGAGGCGCGCCAGCTTCTCGTTGAGCCGCGGATTGTGCTTCATGGTGCACGAGCCCAGCGGGAAGATGCCGGAATCGATGCTGTAGTTCATGCGCGAGAGCCGCACGTAATGGCGCACCGCCTCGGGCTCGGAAAGGCCCGGAAGGTCCGGCGGCACGGTGCGCTCCAGCGAGCCGAGGCGGGAGGCGACGGCGAAGGGCTCATCGACATCGACGCCCGACACCTCGGGCCGGCCGATCTCGAAGAGGAGGCCCTCCTCCAGCTCCAACCCGCGGTTGCCGGTGAAGGTCTCGACCGCGCCTTCGGAGGCAGTGGACAACGGCGCGGTGGCGCCCCGGCCTTCGCGGTTCATGAGTGAAAACCCTTCAGCTTTGACCCGCATGCCTCAGAGATATCCATGCACACCAGTATGACATCTTCTGCAAGCTGGACCCGTTTCTTACCCCTTATCTTACTTATATTTTTATAGACTACTGTATAGGGCCACGCTGGAGGACAAAGCCTATATTCCGCGAACATCCGAGCATCTATAGACCTCAGTTGCTCACAAATGTGCTCTGGAAGACCGACTCGGGGAATGACACTCAGTTCATCAACCGCCCAGTGCAAATGCTCCCGGAACTCACCCGAGTTGGCAGCTAATGCCGAAAGCGCCTTGAACGCTTTCCCCAAAGACCACGCCAGATGTTGGCAATCAGCTTTCTCCATCACAGCACCTCCTTCAGGGCGGCGGCATAGGCGGCGCGGTCTTCCGCGCTGGTGGTCTCGGTGGCGGCGACGAGGATCAGGTCGTCGAACCCCGCGCCCGGCGCGAGGCGGGAATAGGGCACGCCGGCAAGGATGCCCCGAGCCGCGAGCTGCTCCACCACCTCCGCCGCGTCGCCCGGCACGCGCAAGGTGAACTCGTTGAAGAAGGTGCCGTTGAGCACTTTCGCGCCGGGCACCTCGGCGAGCCGGTCGGCGAGGTCGCAGGCGGCGGCATGGTTCGCCCGGGCGAGCCGCGCGAGGCCCTTCTGGCCCAGCAGCGTCATGTGGATGGTGAAGGCCAAGGCGCACAGGCCCGAATTGGTGCAGATGTTGGAGGTGGCCTTCTCGCGGCGGATGTGCTGCTCGCGGGTGGAGAGGGTGAGCACGAAGCCGCGCCGGCCTTCCGCGTCCACCGTCTCGCCGGCGAGGCGCCCGGGCATCTGGCGCACGTATTTCTGCCGGGTGGCGAACAGGCCCACATAAGGCCCGCCGAAGTTCAGCGCATTGCCGATGGACTGGCCCTCGCCCACCACGATGTCCGCCCCCTGCGCGCCCGGCGGCTCGATGAGGCCGAACGACACCGCCTCGGTGACCACGCAGATGAGCAGCGCACCTGCCGCATGCGCCGCCTCGGCGATGGGCTTCAGATCCACCAGATGGCCGAACACGTCGGGGCTCTGCACCACCACGCAGGACACCGTCTGGTCGATGAGCGCGAGGAGGTCCTCGCCCCCCTCGGGCACCGGACCGAAGGCCACCACCTCGTCCTCGCCATAATGGGAGAGGGTCTCGATGGTGGCGCGGTAATGGGGGTGCAGGTTGCCGGCCAGCACCGCCTTGCGGCGCCTGGTGACCCGGTGGGCCATCAGCACCGCCTCGGCGGCGGCGGTGGAGCCGTCATACATGGAGGCGTTGGCCACCTCCATGGCGGTCAGCTCCGCCACCTGGGTCTGGAACTCGAAGAGATATTGCAGCGTGCCCTGGGCGATCTCGGGCTGGTAGGGCGTGTAGGAGGTGAGGAATTCCGAGCGCTGGATCAGATGGTCCACGCTCGCCGGCACATGGTGGCGATAGGCCCCCGCGCCGAGGAAGAAGGGCACGGAGCCCGCCGCCACATTGCGCGCGGCAAGGCGGGAGAGGAGGCGCTCCACCTCCATCTCGCTCTTGGCCGGCGCGAGATCCGGCAGCTGGACCTGGCGCTTGTCGGCGGGAATATCGACGAAGAGATCGTCCACGGAGGCGGCGCCGATGCGCGCCAGCATCTCGGCGCGGTCTTCGGGCGTGAGGGGCAGGTAGCGCATGGGCTCAAGGATCCGGCGTCAGGCCACGGAAAAGCGCGGGACGATCACGATCTCGGCCCGCAGCGAATAGGCCACGATGCATTCCCCGTGGGCCTTGTGGTGGATCTCCTCGACGTCGGCGGTGGTGGGCACCTTGTCGCCGGAGAAGACCATGGTGGGATTGAGGGTGATCTTCGAGATGAAGTTCTTGCCCTGCTCGTTCTTGGTCATCACGCCCTCGGCCGCGTCCTCGTAGCTGTCCACCGTGAAGCCGGCCTTGCGGGCGAAATCGAGGGCATAGAGCATCTGGCAGGAGGAGGCCGCCGCCACCAGCGCCTCCTCGGGATCAATGGCATCCTCGCGCGACAGCGGCGGACGCACCGCCTTGGGGTCGGACGAGCCGGGCACCTCGATGCCGTCGAACGCCCACACATGGCCGCGGGAATAGCGCCCGTCGGTGAAGGCGGCGTCGCCCCGGCTCCAGCGGATGGTGGCTTGATAGTCGTGCGCCATGCCGGTCACTCCACCGTTTCGAGGAAGGCCTTGTAGGCCTCCTCGGTCATGAGATCGTCGAGCTCGGTGGCGTCGGACACCTTGAGCTTGAAGAACCAGCCCTTGCCCTCCGCCTCCTCGTTCACGGTGCCGGGAGCGCCCTCCAGCTCGGCGTTCACCTCCACCACCTCGCCGGAGACGGGGGCATAGACGTCGCTCGCCGCCTTCACGCTCTCCACCACGGCGGCTTCCTTGCCCTTCTCGACCACGCGGCCGATTTCCGGCAGCTCCACGAACACCACGTCGCCGAGCTTGTCCTGCGCGAAATGGGAGATGCCGACCACGGCGACGTCGCCGTCGAGGCGGACATATTCATGGTCCTTGGTGTAGCGGGTGGTGCTCATCGATCAGGCCCCTTTGGAAGACGTCTTGCGGTAGCGCGTGGGCACGAAGGGCAGGGATGCCACCCGCGCCTCCAGCGCCTTGCCGCGCACCATGAGGTGAAGCGGGGTGCCGGGCGCCGCGAGCGCCGGCGGCACGTAGCCCATGGCGATGGGCCGGCCGAGGGTGGGCGCGAATCCGCCCGAGGTGACGCGGCCGACGACGGCCTCCGGACCGCCGCCCCTCTGGGCGATCTCGGCCCCCTCGCGGGCGGGCGCCCGTCCGGCCAGCTCGAGGCCGACGCGCACCCGCGACGGGCCCTCGGCCAGTTCGCGGGCGATGCGTGCCGCGCCGGGAAAGCCCCCCTCCTCCCGCCGCCGCTTCTGGATGGACCAGGTGAGCGCGGCCTCCACGGGGGAGGTGGAAAGGTCGATGTCGTGCCCATAAAGGCAGAGCCCGGCTTCGAGGCGCAGGCTGTCGCGGGCGCCGAGGCCGATGGGCTTCACCTCGGGCGAGGCGAGGAGGGCGTTCCACACCGCCGCGGCCTTATCCGCGGGAATGGAGAGCTCGAAGCCATCCTCGCCGGTATAGCCCGAGCGCGAGACATGCACCGGCAGTCCGTCAAAGGCGAGCGGCCCGGCCTGCATGAAGCCGAGCGCCTCCGCCCCGGGACAACGGGGCGCGAGCACGGCCGCCGCCTCCGGCCCCTGAAGGGCGATCAGCGCCCGGTCCGCCAGCGGCACGAGCCGGACGCCCTCCGGCAGGCGGGCGGCGAGATGGGCGAAATCCACATCCTTGCGGGCGGCGTTCACCACCAGCAGGAGCCGGCCCTCCTCGTCCTCCGGCAGCGGCCGGGTGATCATCAAATCGTCGATGATGCCGCCGTCGTCGGCCAGAAGCTGGGAATAGCGCTGCTGGCCGCGCTTCAGATTGAGGATGTCGGCGGGAACGAGCGCCTCCAGCGCCCGCGCGGTAGTGGCATGGTCGGGGCCTTCGAGCACCGCCTGGCCCATGTGGGAGACGTCGAACAGGCCCGCATGGGTGCGGGTCCACGTGTGCTCGGCGATGATGCCTTCGGCATATTGCACCGGCATCTCATAGCCCGCGAAGGGCACGAGGCGGGCACCGAGGGTCTTGTGGCTGCCGTGCAGCGGGGTGAACAGGAGGGTTTCGGACGGCTCCGCCATCGAGGGCTCCGCGAACGAGTGCGCCACAGGTCGAGATCCGCCGGCGCGGATCAGGAATTAAGGCGCCCCCTCTGTCTGCGGAACCTGAGAGATTTCGCCACGGCCGTGTGGACCGGCCGGGCTTACTCCTTCGGTGAGCGCCGCGCGGGCATGAACCCGCCGCGCTGCTTTCCAGAGCGTCGTCCCCCTGCGGCCCTTTTGCCTGAGCGGTTCCGGGGCGGTTGCGCCTTCGGCGCCGGCCTCATGCCTTCCCGAAAGGAAGTCACAGCCGGTCTCTCCCGCAGGGATCGTCCGAATGATGCGACATGCAGGCCCGCGCCTCCCCGGAGGGCAGCGCGATTCCCCATCTCGCGGTCGCGTTGCAGCATAGGCAAAGTCGCGGCCCCGTCAACGCGGGGCGGAAGGCCGGATGACGGTGCGCACCGCGCCGGCACGTCGCAAAAGGTTAACAAAGCGTTTCACGTGAGACATTTCATCGCCCGCTTGCCTTTCCGTCCGCTCTCCTGTAGCAACGCTGGCTTCGAACCGGCCGGCGAAAAGGGCTGCCGCGACGGTTCCGACCGCTCAACAGCAACAAGAGGCTGAGCGTCCCCCGCCCGCAAGGGCGCGCCGGGTCGCGGCCACGGAGAGCCAAATGCCCAAGATGAAGACGAAGTCGGGAGCGAAGAAGCGCTTCCACCTCACGGGTACGGGTAAGGTCATCGCCGCCCAGGCGGGCAAGCGCCACGGCATGATCAAGCGCACCAACAACCAGATCCGCAACCAGCGCGGCACCACCATCCTGAGCGAGAGTGACGGGCGGGTCATCCGCAAGCACTTCCTGCCCAACGGCTGACGCCTGACGCGATCTGAAGGAGCGAACCCATGGCCCGCGTGAAACGGGGCGTTACCGCCCATGCCAAGCACAAGAAGGTCTACAAAGCCGCAAAGGGCTTTTACGGCCGCCGCAAGAATACCATCCGCACCGCGAAGGCCGCCGTCGACCGGGCGATGCAGTATGCCTACCGCGACCGCAAGGTGCGGAAGCGCAACTTCCGCGCCCTGTGGATCCAGCGCATCAACGCCGGCGTCCGCGCCCTTGATCTGGACCTGACCTATTCGCGATTTATCGACGGTCTCGGCAAGGCCGGGATCGAGGTCGACCGCAAGGTGCTCTCGGATATCGCCATCCACGAGCCCGAGGCGTTCAAGGCCCTGGTGGAGAAGGCCAAGGCCGCGCTCGCCGCCTGAGGCGCGCCGCCCCTTCCCCTTCCGCCTTTCCGAGACCGATCAGCCCCGTGCGGTACGCCGTCCGGGGCTTTTCGCATTGGGGCTTCTCGCGTGTGCGAAACCCCGGCTATAAGCCCGACCAACGCGCCGCCGCGCGATCCGCCTAGGTGCTGCCCCCGAGGTTGACCCCATGTCCGACACCGCCGTTTCCGCCCCGCCCGCCCTCGACGCCCTGGAACGCGAGCTCGGCGCGGCCATCGAGGCTGCGCAGGACGAGGCCGCCCTCGAGCAGGTGCGCATCGCCGCCCTCGGCAAGAAGGGCTCGGTCTCCGAGCTTCTGAAGTCGCTGGGCGGCATGAGCCCGGACGAGCGCAAGGTGATGGGCCCGGCCATCAACGGCCTGCGTGACCGGGTGCAGGCGCTCATGGCGACCCGCAAGGACACGCTGAAGGCCGCGGCGCTCGAAGCCCGCATCGCCAGTGAACGGGTCGATGTCACCCTGCCCCTGCGGGAGGCACCGGCCGAGGCCGGCCGCGTCCACCCCATCGCCCAGGTGACGGAAGAACTCGTCGCCATCTTCGCCGACATGGGCTTCTCGGTGGCCGAGGGACCGGACATCGAGGACGACTTCCACAATTTCACCGCGCTGAACTTCCCCGCCGGCCATCCGGCCCGCGAGATGCACGACACCTTCTTCCTGCCGCCCGACGCCAACGGCGAGCGCAAGGTGCTGCGCACCCACACCTCCCCGGTGCAGGTGCGCACCATGCTGTCAAAGGCCCCGCCCATCCGCGTCATCTGCCCCGGCCGCACCTATCGCTGCGACTCTGACCAGACCCACACCCCCATGTTCCACCAGGTGGAAGGGCTCGTCATCGACAAGGGCTCCCACCTCGGCCACCTGAAGTGGATCCTCGAAGAATTCTGCAAGGCCTTCTTCGAGGTGGAGGGGGTGAAGATGCGCTTCCGCCCGTCCTTCTTCCCCTTCACCGAGCCGTCCATGGAAGTGGACATCCAGTGCGACCGCTCGCGCCCCGGCGAGATCCGCTTCGGCGAGGGCAACGACTGGCTGGAGATCCTGGGCTGCGGCATGGTGCACCCCAATGTTCTCAGGAACTGCGGGCTCGATCCGGACGAATACCAGGGCTTTGCCTGGGGCATGGGCATCGACCGCATCGCCATGCTGAAATACGGCATGAGCGACCTGCGCGCCTTCTTCGAGGCCGACGTGCGCTGGCTCTCCCATTACGGCTTTAGGCCGCTGGATTTCCCGACGCTGGCGGGCGGGCTCAGCGCGTGAGCGCATCGTGCTTGATCCACGGGCCTTCCGGGGGTGCAGTATCTGGCGGCAATTCTGGTCGCCGGGAGGCTCCCATGGCTTGGATCCGCACCTTCAATGAATTCTGGAATGCATCCGATCAGTGGCTGAAGCAGGTCATCACCGGCCACGATGCGGCCGCCCCCAACCAGGGCGACGTGGAACGCGATACCACCGGCCACTTCGTCACCCGCATCTGGCCGGAATGGCCGATCTACAGCGACGTGTTCGCGGTGATCGACGGCAAGTCGTCCTCGCTGCTGACCCACATCTCGGTGATGATCGCCATCCTGACCTATGTGGTCGGCAAGATGGAGCCGGGCCTGCTTGAGAAGCTCATGCTCGTGCTGCTGCTCCTCTACATTGTGGCGGCCTATCTGAGCCTGCGCTGCCTGCGCTTCTGGAGCTTCGACGACCAGCATCTGACGCGCGCTAACCTGACCGACGACGACAAGAAGCAGGCGCTGACCGGGCTGCGCCTGGAGATGTTCTTCCGGCAGGAGGCCTACAAGTTCGCTCTCAACCTGACGTCGGCCTTGACCGTGGTCTCGGTGCTCGTCTTCCTTCTCGCCTACCTGTCCGGCGGCTGCTGCCGTCTGGACGGCGCCCTGTCCCCATAGGTCCGCTGATGAAATTCACCTATTCCTGGCTCCAGGAGCATCTCGAACCCACCGCCTCCTTCGAGGAGATCGTGGATCGCCTCTCCCTCATCGGCCTGGAGGTCGAGGGCGTGGAGGACAAGGCGAAGCTGCTCGCGCCCTTCGTGGTGGGCGAGGTGCTCACCGCCCAGAAGCATCCCAATGCGGACAAGCTCCAGGTCTGCACGGTTTCCACCGGCAAAGGCGAGCCGGTGCAGGTGGTGTGCGGCGCGCCCAATGCCCGCGCCGGGCTGAAGACCGTGTTCGCCGCGCCGGGCACCGTCATCCCGACGAGCGGCCTGGAGCTGAAGATCGGCAAGATCCGCGACGTGGAAAGCCGCGGCATGCTGTGCTCCGCCCGCGAGATGGGGCTTTCCGACGAGCACGACGGCATCATCGAGCTGCCGGCCGACGCCCCCGTGGGCGCGCCGTTTGCGGAGGTGCTGGGGCTCAATGATCCGGTGGTGGAGATCGCGGTGACCCCCAACCGGGCCGATTGCCTCGGCGTCTCCGGCGTCGCGCGCGATCTTGCCGCCGCCGGCCTCGGCGAGTTGCTCGACCCGAAGATCAAGCCGGTGGACGGCACCTTCCCCTCCCCGGTGACCGCGCGGCTCGATTTCGGCGACACGCCCTCGCTCTGCCCCGCCTTCGCGCTCCGCGTGGTGCGCGGCGTGAAGAACGGCCCCTCGCCGGACTGGCTTCAGGAGAAGCTCAAGGCCATCGGCCTGCGCCCCATCAACGCCTTGGTGGACATCACCAATTTCATGACCTTCGACCGCAACCGGCCGCTTCACGTGTTCGATGCGAAGAAGGTGACGGGCGATCTCGTGGTGCGCCGGGCCAAGGCAGGCGAGACCCTGCTCGCCCTCGACGGCAAGACCTACACCCTCGATGACACCATGTGCGTCATCGCCGACGACAAGGGCGTGGAGAGCCTCGCCGGCGTCATGGGCGGCGAGGAGTCCGGCTGCGACGAGGCCACCACCGACGTGGTGATCGAATCCGCGCTGTGGGAGCCCATCAACATCGCCCAGACCGGCCGCAAGCTGGGGCTCAATTCCGACGCCCGCTTCCGCTTCGAGCGCGGCATCGATCCGGCCTTCACCTTGCCGGGGCTCGATCTCGCCACCCATCTGGTGCTGCAATTCTGCGGCGGCGAAGCCTCCGAGGTGGTGCTGGCCGGCGCCATCCCCGACACCAGCCGCACCCTCCCCTTCCCGCTCGCCGAGGTGAAGCGCCTCACCGGCCTTGAGGCCAGCGAGGAGGAGATCCGCGACGTGCTGGGCAAGCTGGGCTTCGCCGTCTCCGGGGCGGCGCCGGTGCTGGACGTGGTGCCGCCTTCCTGGCGCGCCGACATCGAGGGCAAGGCAGACCTCGTGGAAGAGGTGGTGCGCATCCTCGGGCTGGAGCGGGTGCCTTCCACCCCCCTGCCCCCGTCCGAGAATGCCCGCCGGCCCATCCTCACCACCCTGCAGATCCGCTCCCGCAAGGCCCGCCGGTCGCTGGCGGCGCGCGGGCTGGTGGAGGCGGTCACCTGGTCCTTCCTCTCCCACAAGGAGGCGGAGCTGTTCGGCGGCGGGGCGGCGGAGCTGGCGCTCTCCAATCCCATCGCGGCGGAGCTGTCGGACATGCGGCCGAGCCTCCTGCCCGGCCTCATCCGCGCGGCGCAGGCCAATGCGGACCGGGGCTTTGCCGATACGGCCCTGTTCGAGGTGGGGCAGGTGTTCGCCGGCGACAAGCCGAAGGATCAGAGCCAGCACGCCTCCGGCATCCGCCGCGGCACCGCCAAGCCGGCCGGCGCCGGCCGCCACTGGTCCGGCACCGCCGGCGCGGTGGACGTGTTCGACGCCAAGGCCGATGCGCTGGCCGCCCTTGCCGCCTGCAACGCCCCGGTGGCGAACCTCCAGGTCACCACCGATGCGCCGGCCTGGTATCATCCCGGCCGCTCGGGCACCCTGCGGCTCGGCTCCAACGCCATGGCCCATTTCGGCGAGCTCCACCCGGCGGTGCTGCAGGCCCTCGACGTGGCCGGGCCGGTGGTGGGCTTCGAGATCGTGCTCGACCGCATCCCCGAGCCCAAGGCCAAGCCCACCAAGGTGAAGCCGCAGATCGAATTGTCCGCCTTCCAGCCGGTGAAGCGCGACTTCGCCTTCGTGGTGGCGCGCACCGTGGCCGCGGCGGACATCCTCAAGGCTGCCCAGGGCGCCGACAAGAAGCTGGTGACGGGAGTCGGCGTGTTCGATCTCTATGAGGGCGCGGGCATCGATCCCGACAAGAAGTCGGTGGCGGTGGAGGTGACCCTTCAGCCGCGCGAGCGCACGCTTACCGACAAGGAGATCGAGGAGGTCGCCGGCAAGATCGTCGCCGAGGTGACGAAGAAGACCGGCGCCAGCCTCCGGGCCTGACCGGCGCGTCGCGCCCGCGCGTTCAGCGCACGGCGCGTCCGCCGGTGGCATCGCCCGCGAGGATGGCGAGCGCCTGCGCCGCCGCCCGCTCGCCGGAGGCCCACGCCCCCGGCAGGGTCCCCCACAGGGTCTCATGGGTATGCTCGCCGGCCAGCAGCAGGCGGCCGGAGATCACCTCCGACAGGGCGCGGCGGAACGAGCCGGCCCCCGGCAGCGCGCAGGACATGGCACCCAAAGCAAAGGGCTCCTTGGTCCAGCGCGTGGCATGCACCTCGCCGATCCCGCGCGCCGCACCGGCGCCAAACTCCCGCGTCAGCGCCTCGACGAGGAAGGCGCGGGCGGCGGCCGGCGGCGCGTCGGCGAGATCGCGGGCGAGGCGCCCGCCCACCTCCAGGCTGTGCACGTCGCTGCCGCCGAGCCGGGCGATCAGGGCATAGGCGCGCTCGCCGTCGGCCTTGAACTGGACCAGTTCGTCGGCGCCGAGCCCCAGCGGGTTGCCCGGCAGGGTGAAGGCGATGTGGTCGTAGCCGCCGAGGGTGATGCGGCTGAGCCCCGCGCCGTAGCGCTGCACCAGGCCGGGCTGGAAGCGCAGCTTGCCCGCCGCGATCACGCTCGGCGGCACGGCGACGATGGCGACCTGGCCGCGCACCGTGCCGCGATTGGTCTCCACCTGGATGAGCCGGCCACGCAGGCTGATTTCCCGCGCCGCGGTGTCCAACGTCACGGCGAGCGGCGCCGCGAGCTTGGTCAGCGCCGCGCCCAGGCCCTGGCGGCAGGTGAGCGCGCCTTCCCGCTCCTCGGCACGGGAATAGTCCACGGTGGACACTTCTTCGAGGTCCTTGCCGCAGAAGAACGGGCCGGTGACGAAATGGGCGCTGGCGGAGAACGCGCCGAGATCGGGCAGCACCCGCGCCGCCGCGAGGTCGCGCCCGGAATCGCCGGCGGCGATAATGGCCCGCTGGGCGCGGCGCGCGGTGCCGACGAAGTCCTCATATTCAACGTCGTTGGCTTCGCGCCCGGCGATGTAGAGGCGCGCGGCCGTGGGCACCGCAGGAATGTCGAAGCCCTGTCCGCGGGCAAGATCGGCGAAGGCCGCCGCGCCGGGCAGGAACAGCCGCTGCGCGCCGAGATCGAAGGGCACGCCGAACAGCGCGGTATCGGTGCGGGCCCGGCCGCCCACCCGGCCCGTGGCCTCCAGCAGCAGATAGGTGCGCCCGGCCTCGGCCAGCTTGCGGGCCGCGGCGATGCCCGCCGCCCCGGCGCCGATGATGACCACGTCTGCCTCGCCCGACGCCGTCTGGCCGAGCGCGCGCCACGGCCCGGCAACCGCTCCGGCGGCAAGGCTTAGGGCACCGGCCATCATCCGGCGGCGCGAGAGGGAGGGTCCTGCTAGGCGGGTCACAGCGGGCGGACGCTAGCACGCCCGGTCAGGCGGTGCGAGGGGGCGCGCCGGGCCATCAGCTCTTGCGCTCGGCGACGAAGCGGGCCGCCTCGGCCAGCACGGCGCCCCGCGCGCCGAACGGGGCGAGCGCCGCCTCGGCATCGGCCACCAGCGCCGCGAGATGGGCCCGCGCGCCGCCGAGCCCGAAGCTGGAGACCAGCGTCGCCTTGCCCGCCGCCGCATCCTTGCCCACCTTCTTGCCCACCTCCTCGGCGCTGCCCTCCACGTCGAGGATGTCGTCGGCGATCTGGAATGCGGCGCCGAGCGCCCGCCCGAAGGCGAGGAGCTGGCCGCGCGCCGCGTCGTCCGCCTGCCCCAGGATCGCCCCGGCTTCGCAGGAGAAGGCGAGCAGCGCCCCGGTCTTCATCGCCTGGAGGTCGCGGATCGCCGGCGCCCCCAGCGCCCGGGAGGCGCCGCCGGAAAACCGCCCCTCGGCGGCCAGGTCGAGCATCTGCCCGCCCACCATGCCGCCGATGCCCGACGCCCGCGCCAGCCCCCGCACGAGGGCGATGCGCACGCGCGCATCCGGATGCGCCTCCTCCGCGGCCAGGAGGTCGAAGGCGAGGGTCAGCAGCCCGTCGCCGGCGAGAATGGCTGTCGCCTCGTCATAGGCTTTGTGTACGGTGGGCTGGCCGCGCCGGACGTCGTCGTCGTCCATGGCCGGCAGATCATCGTGGATCAGGGAGTAGCAGTGCACGCATTCCACCGCCGCCGCCGCCGTCACCGAAGCCGCGCCGTCGAGGCCGAACAGCGCCGCCGTCTCCATCACCAGGAAGGGCCGCAGGCGCTTGCCGCCGGCCAGCGCGCCGTGGCGCATGGCGGACAGCAGGCGCTCGGGTCGCAGGCGCTCGCCCGCCAGCGGCGCATCGGCGAGGGCCGCGGCGAGGCGCGCTTCGGTGGCGGATGCGGCCTGATCGAGCCGGTGGGACAAAGAGGACGGCACGGCGAAGCCTTGGTGAGAGGGCGGCGGAGCGTGGGAGCGCTCCGCCTCGGGACGCGGGCCTTCCGGTGCCCCATGGACCGCGCCCGGTCAAGCCGGCCGCGCCCATGCCCGGGAGACGCGGGATGATCCGCCGCATCCTCATCGCCCTCGTCGCCGCGCCGCTGGTGCTCACCATCGTCTATGCGCTGCTCAATCCCGTCTCGACCCTGATGCTGGGCCGCTGGCTGACGGGCCAGCGGGTGGAGCGCATCTGGACCCCCATCGGCGACATGGCGCCCGTCCTGGTGCGCACCGTGCTCGCGTCGGAGGACGCGCGCTTCTGCCAGCACCCCGGCATCGACCTTTCGGAGCTGCGCGACGCCATCGAGAAGGCCGACGAGCTGGAGGATACCCGCGGCGCCTCCACCATCACCATGCAGGTGGCGAAGAACCTTTTCCTGTGGCCGGGCCGCGACTTCATCCGCAAGGCCATCGAGTTTCCCCTCGCTTTGTGGATCGACCTGGTGCTGAGCAAGCGCCGCATCGCCGAGATCTATCTCAACATCGCCGAATGGGGGCCGGACGGGGAATTCGGCGTCGAGGCCGGGGCGCGGCGGGCCTTCGGCATCGGCGCCGACCGGGTGACCGCCGACCAGGCGGCGCTGCTCGCGGTGATGTTGCCAAATCCGGTCCGCCGCGATGCGGGCGCCCCGAGCGCCGGTGTGCGGCGCCTCGCCGCCCGGCTCAAGGCGCGGGTGCCGAAGGAGGGGCCGGAGCTCACCGCCTGCCTCGGCCTTGCGGGATGATGGCCCGCTCCGCCCGCATCACGCCTTGATTGTCAGGCACCTCTCGGCCACATGAGAGCCGAGAGACACCGGCCCTTCGGGAGAATTCGCTTCATGTCCGACGCCGCCGCCACCCGCCCCCGCATGAGCCCCGGGCTGAAGATCGCCCTGGAGGTGGGGCCCCTGGTGCTGTTCTTCGTCGCCAATGCCTATGGCGGCATCTATGCGGCGACGGGCGTCTTCATGGTGGCGACCCTGGCCTCGCTCGCCGCCATGTGGGTGCTGGCGCGGCGCATCGCCGTCATGCCGCTGGTCTCGGCGCTGGTGGTGATGGTGTTCGGCGGGCTGACCCTGTGGCTGCAGGACGAGCATTTCATCAAGCTGAAGCCCACCCTCGTCAATGCCGCCTTCGGCGCCCTGCTGCTCGGCGGGCTGGCCTTCAAGAAGCCGGTGCTGCCTTATGTCTTCGACGGCATGGTGAAGCTGACGGACGAGGGCTGGCGCACGCTGACCATCCGCTGGGCGGTGTTCTTCCTCGTGATGGCGGTGCTGAACGAGATCGTGTGGCGCTCCGTCTCCACCGACACCTGGGTGGCGTTCAAGAGCTTCGGCTATCTGCCCATCACCTTCGCCTTCGCCATGGCGCAGGCCCCGCTGATGAGCCGCTGCGAGCTCAAGGAGCCGGGCGCAACGGAGAGCGGGGACGCCGAAGCGAGGCCGCGCGGCTGATGCCGGCCGCGCGCGGATGCGAGCCGGCAGTTGACGATGCCGCGGCGCATCCGCATAAGCCCTGAAGAGGGCTCGGAATGCTGACCAAAAAAGGCAAATACGGACTGAAGGCCGCGGTGCATCTGGCACGGCTGCCGGCGGGCGCGTCCACCCAGGTGGCGGACATCGCCGAGGCCAACCAGATTCCGAAGAAATTCCTGGACGTCATCCTGGGCGAGCTGCGCAACGCCGGCTTCCTTTCGAGCAAGAAGGGCAAGCTCGGCGGCTACCGTCTCGCCCGCGCGCCGGAGGAGATCGTCGTGGGGCAGATGATCCGCGCCCTCGACGGCCCGCTCGCCCCCTTCCCCTGCGCCAGCCGCAACGCCTACGAGCCCTGCGACGATTGCGAGGTCGCCACCTGCGAGGTGCGCCTGCTGATGGTGCGGGTGCGCGACGCCATCGGCTCGGTGCTCGACACCTACACCCTGGCTCAGATGCGCGACCTCTCCCAGGAGGAGCTGGCCTCCTTCGTGGATTATATCTGAGGGCGGTCGGGGGGCCGGTAGTGGGTCAGTTTGAAATTCGTCGGGATTGACCGCGGCCAGGTCGAGGGCGGGGGGAATGGGGCGGCGGGAATTTGGAGCGGCAGGGATAGGGGCGGCAGGGATAGGGGCGGCGGTGCGCATCCGTCTTCGCAGTCCCGCCCCGGGCTCGACGGCCTCTCGGCATCGGCTGCAACAAGCCCGCGTTCCACCGGCCCTCGATCGGCAGCACAGAACGGCGCCCCGAGGCCGGCGGTGAGCCGATCAGCCGGCGCAAGGCACGACCGGCAGGCGCGACGCGAACCCTCTGCCCAAGACTTCCCGCTCGGCGGCCAGACCAGCCCCCCGAGAGTGAGCGGCGAGGCGGCCTGCGGGGGCGCGCTGGCGCGTCATGGAGATCGCGACTTGTGCGCGCCCCTCTCCTCCGCTAGAAGCCGTTGAACCACGTGTTCGCCCCAGGCGGACGCCCCCCGGAGAGGTGGCAGAGTGGTCGAATGCACCGCACTCGAAATGCGGCATACGGGCAACCGTATCGGGGGTTCGAATCCCCCCCTCTCCGCCAAATCCATCCAGCACGCACCTCGCTCGGATTTTCGTCCCCTCGCGGGCGGTCGACGGTCTCATGCCTCTGGGCGAGCGCGGGTTGCGCGATCCGCCGAGACCCCCAGGCGGGTCTGGAACAGGCAGTGGTTACCTCTAAAGCCCGATTCGAAGCCAAGCACCATCTTATCGGCGCTCTGGGGCACTGATCCCAGTCCAGCCCCGTCGCGGCGGTTCCAGCGGCTGGAAACTCGCCCGACCAAGGGCGGCCGAGCTCCGCCTTCCGCGAAGGGCGCAAAGACTGTCACCTCCCGATGCATAAGCAGTCCGGAGCGCGCGCCGCCGCCCCACCACCGCGCGCTTCGCGCGGAGGCGCAGGCCGCCGCCCGGCCGGCGTCCCGCGCCGGCTCAGCGCACCGCGTGCACCAGCCACAAGGTGAGGGCGGGGAACATCACCAGCAGCACCAATGCGGCCATCTGGATGACCATGAACTCCCCCATGCCCTTGTAGATGGTCGTCAGCTTCCAGTCGGGCATCACGTTCCGCAGGTAATAGGCCGACATGGCCACGGGCGGGCTGAGGAAGGCGCTCTGCAGGTTCACCGCCACGAGCGCGCCGAACCACAGCATGGTGTCGAACTTCGACAGGCCGAAGTCGAGGCTCTGCACCACCGGCAGGAAGATGGGCACGAAGACGAGGACGATCGCCGGCCATTCGAACGGCCAGCCGAGCACGAAGATCAGGGCCAGGATCAGGATCAATTTGCCCATGTCGGGCAGCGGGATGTTCACCAGCGCCTGGGTGATGACGTTGGCGGTGCCGAGGGTGGTGAAGACGGCGCCGAACACGTTGGACGCCACCGCCAGGAACAGCACCATGCTGGAGGTCACGAGCGTGCCTTTCGCGGCATAGGTCAGGCCCTGGAGGTCGAGCTTGCGATAGAGCGCCGCGAGGAGCACGGCGCCGAACGCGCCGCAGGAGGCGGCCTCCGTGGTGGTGGCTAGGCCGCCGAGGATCGTCCCGAGGGTGCAGCCGATGAGCGCCAGCAGCGGCAGCACGCCCAGCACCAGTTCGCGCAGCACCTCCCGCGCCGGCACCCTCTCCTCCACCGGAACGGCCGGCCCGACCGACGGATTGATGAAGCTGCGCAGCAGGCAATAGGCGATGTAAAGCGCGCCCAGGGTGAAGCCCGGCACCAGGGCCGCCGAATAGAGCTGGTTCACCGGCACGCCGAGGGTCGGCCCCATCACCACCAGCATGATGCTCGGCGGGATGAGGATGCCGAGCGTGCCGCCGGCGGCGATGGCGCCGGCCGACAGGCGCGCGTCATAGCCTGCGCGCTGCATCATCGGCCCGGCCATGATGCCGAGCACCACCACCGCCGCGCCGACGATGCCGGTGGCCATGGCGAAGATGGTCGCGGTGAGCAGCACCGCGAGGTAGAGCGAGCCGCGCATGGGCGCGAGCAGGTTGCGCACGGCCGTGAACAGCCGCTCCATCAGCCCGGCCCGCTCGGTCATGTAGCCCATGAAGATGAACAGGGGCACGGCCGGAAGGATGTCGTCCTTCATGGTGCCCCAGATCTGGATATAGGCGAGGTTGAAGGTGAGCGCCGGATCGAGCCCGATCGAGCCGAACACGATCGCCAGGAACAGCAGCGTGAAGGAGATGGGGAAGCCGACGAAGATCACGCTGACCATGGACAGCAGCATGACGAGGCCGACGATTTCTTGAAAGGTCACGGGCGCCCCCGGTCAGACTTCGATTTTTTCGTGTTCCGTCATCAAGACGCCGGTCCTCACCGCCCACAGGGACTTCATGAGCTCGGAAATGCCCTGGAGGATCAGCAGCGCGCAGGCGAGCGGGATGACGAAGCGGAACGGCCACAGGATCGGCCGCCAGATGCCGGTCGAGGAGCGCTCGCCGAGCTGTAGCGAGTCCATGAACTCACCCCACGAAATGTAGAACAGCACCGCCATGGTGGGGATGAACAGGACGAGGTAGGCGAACGAATCCACCAGCCCCTTGGTGCGGGGCGACATCTGTTCCCAGAAGATGTCGGTGCGCACATGCGCGCCCTTCAGCAGGGTGTAGCTCGCGCCCAGCATGAACAGCGCGCCGAACGACATGGTGGTCACGTCCAGCGCCCAGATGGTCGGCGAATGGAGCACGTAGCGCATGATCACCTCGATGACGTTCGAGAGGACCAGCGGCGGCACGAAGAGGATGAGCACCAGATAGCAGGTGAAGCCGGTGAAGGCGTCGATCCCGCGGATCAGACGGATATAGGGCGTGGCAGGACGCATGGCCCACTCCCTTGAGATGGACGACGGGACGGCAGGATGGCACACGGGGCGGCATCCCGCCGCCCCGTGCCGCAGCCACCTCAGTTGCTGGATGTGCTGACGGCGCCGTCCGTCGCCGCCCCGATCGCTTCGGGCCAGTAATGCTTGGCGGCGAAGCCGTAGGGCACCTGCACCCGCATGCGCACCGGCACCACCTTCTCGGCATAGGCGCGCTGGGAGTCGTACACCTTCTTGAAGTAGGGATTCTTCTCGGACTGGTCCTTGGCCACGTTGTCCCACGCCTTGAGCACGTTCACCATGATGTCGTCCGGCGTGCGATAGACCTTCACGCCGTCCGTGGTCTGCAGCTCCTTGAGGGCCTCGGCATTGCGCTTGTTGGCGAGCACGATGGATTCGAAGGTCGCCGCCATGGTGGCGGTCTTCATGATCTGCTGCAGGTCGGGCGACAGGCTCTTCCACACGTCGCCGTTGACGATGAGCTCGAGAATGGTGCTCGGCTCGTGCATGGAGGGCAGGTAGTAGTTCTTCCAGACGGTCTGGAAGCCCATGGCCTTGTCCTCGAACGGGCCGGCGAACTCGGCGCAGTCGATCACCCCGCGCTCGCCCGAGGGCACGATCTCGCCGCCGGGGATGTTCACCGTGGTCATGCCCGACGGCGCGAACACCTCCGCCGTCATGCCGGTCTCGCGGCACTTGCGGCCCTTGAGGTCGGCCCAGTCCTTCACCGGGGTCTTGAACCAGCCGAGCGGCTGGTTGCCGGCATAGGTCATGGGGAAGGCGACGACGTTGCGCTGGATCTGGTCCTTGTAGAAGTCCTGGTAGAGCTCGAGGCCGCCACCATTGTAGATCCAGCCGATGTAGTCGAGGCTGTCCATGCCGAACGGACCGCCCGGTGCCGGGCCGAACAGGGTCGCGGCGCTGTTCTTGCCGACCGAATAGGCCGCCGCCGACTGGCCGCCGTCGAGCACCTTCTTGTTGATGGCGTCCACCACCTCGAAGGCGGGCACGAGGGCGCCGGCGGGCATGGCCTCGATCTGGAGGCGACCGCCCGACATGCTGTTCACCAGGCTGGCCCAATACTGCAGGTTCTCATAGGTGGGCGTGCCGGCGGGATAGGACGTCTGGAAGCGCAGCTTGCGGGGCTGGACCTGCTGCTGCGCGTCCGCGCCGGCGGGAATGAGCGCGACGCTGAATGCGAGCGCGGATGCGGCGAGAGCCGTCATGAACTTCATTTCGTTTCCTCCTGATTTTGTTTGAGAGGGCCTCGAGGGCCTTCTTCTTGCGGCGCGGGCGCCGGGACGTGATCCCTTGCGAGGCCTATTCGGCCGCCGTCGCGTAGGGAACGTTGCGCCCGCCGTAGCGGCGGACGCGCACGTTGGCCTGCTCGGCATGGCCTGCGAAGCCTTCGAGCATGCAAAGGCGCGAGCAGTATTCGCCGATCATGGCCGAGGCCGCGTCGGTCAGAACCTTCTGATAGGTGCAGGTCTTCAGGAACTTGCCCACCCACAGGCCGCCGGTGTAGCGGGCCGCCTTCTTGGTGGGCAGCGTGTGGTTGGTGCCGATCACCTTGTCGCCGAACGCCACATTGGTGCGCGGGCCGAGGAAAAGGGCGCCGTAATTGGTCATGTTGGCGAGAAAGTAATCGGGATCCCGGGTCATCACCTGGACGTGCTCGGAGGCGATGCGGTCCGCCTCGGCCACCATCTCCTCGTCGCTGTCGCACACGATGACGGCCCCGTAGTCCTCCCAGGAGCGCCGCGCCACCGCGCCGGTGGGCAGGATGGCGAGCAGGCGCTCAATCTCGGCCATGGTCGCCTGCGCCAGCGTCTGCGAGGTGGTCAGCAGGATGGCGGGCGAGTTCGGCCCGTGCTCGGCCTGGCCGAGGAGGTCGGTGGCGCACATCTCCGCATCCACGCTGTCGTCGGCGATCACCAGCGTCTCGGTGGGGCCGGCGAAGAGGTCGATGCCCACCCGGCCGAACAGCTGGCGCTTGGCCTCCGCCACGAAGGCGTTGCCCGGGCCCACCAGCATGTCCACCGGGGCGATGGTCTCGGTGCCCAGCGCCATGGCAGCCACCGCCTGGACGCCGCCGAGGCAGTAGATCTCGTCCGCCCCGGCGAGGTGCTGGGCGGCGACGATGGCGGGTGCCGGCGCGCCCTGGTAGGGCGGCGCGCAGGTAACGATGCGCTTCACCCCCGCCACCTTGGCGGTGAGCACGCTCATGTGCGCCGACGCCAGCAGCGGATACTTGCCGCCGGGCACGTAGCAGCCCACCGAATTCATCGGAATGTTCTTGTGGCCGAGCACGATGCCGGGCAGCGTCTCGACCTCCAGGTCCTTCAGCGCGTCCTTCTGGTGCTGGGCGAAGTTGCGCACCTGTTCCTGGGCGAAGCGGATGTCGTCGAGATCGCGCCGGGTGAGCTGGGACAGGCAGGCCTCGATCTCCGCGTCGGAGAGGCGATAGTCCGCGCGGTCCCATTTGTCGAACTTCACCGAGAGCTCGCGCACCGCCGCGTTGCCGCGCGCCTCCACGTCGGCGAGGATCCCCTCGACGGTGCGGCGCACCGCGGCATCGTCCTCGGCGAGGGCGTCGGCGGAACGGCCGTCCTTCAGAACCTTGATCATGGCGTCACTCCGCGGGGCTGGCGGCCGGCGCGGCCGCGGTCTTGGGGGCGGGCGCCGTCTCCGGCGCGTCGGGAACCGCCATGGCCATCTTGATCACGCTCGAATAGTCGAGCGCGGCAAAGCCGTTGCGGCAGTGCATGGCGAAGATCTCGCAGGCGAGATCGCCGAGCGCCGCCATGGTCTTGCTGTCGTTGGCCAGCTCCTTGGCGAGGCGCATGTCCTTGAGCTGGAAATCGGAGCGGAAGCCGCCGGCGAAACCGTTGGCGGACGGCACGTTCTCCATCAGCCCCGGATAGGGATGATAGCGCTCCAGCGCGTAATTGGTGCCCGAGCTGTTGCGCATGATGTCGGAGAGGATCGCCGGATCGAGCCCGTTGGCGACGCCGAGCGCCAGCGCCTCCACCGTGCCGACCATGCAGATGCCCGAGAGCATGTTGTTGCACAGCTTCGCCGTGTGGCCGGCGCCGCTGGCCCCCACATGGAAGATCTTCGCGCCCATGGCCTCCAGCAGCGGGCGGGCGTCGGCGAGGTCCTCGGGCTCGCCCCCCACCATGAAGGTGAGCGTGCCGGAATGGGCGCGTGGCGTGCCGCCGGAGACTGGCGCGTCGATCATGCGCCGGCCCGCGGCGCGGGCGGCGGCCGCCACCTCGACGGTGACGGTGCTGGAGATGGTGCTCGAATCCATGAGCAGCGCGCCGGGCCGGGAGGCTTCGATGAGCCCGCTCACGCCGAGATAGGCCGCCCGCACGTCCTGGCCGGTGGGCAGCATGGTGATGACCACGTCGGCCTGCCCCGCGGCCTCGGCCGCCGAGCCGGCGATCGCCGCGCCGGACGCCGCGGCCGCCGCGCAGGCGTCCTTCGACAGATCGAAGCCGATGACCTCGAAACCCCCGGCGACCAGGTGACGCGACATCGGCAGCCCCATATTGCCGAGGCCGATGAATGCAATGCGTTTCACGTTCCCACCCTTCATTGCGCGGCGGTGTTGACGATGACGGTCTTGGACCAGGTGAAGTGGTTCACCAGGCTCTCCACCGAGAGCTCCCGGCCCGTGCCGCTGAGCTTGGTTCCGCCGTATTCGATATTGGCCTCGGCCACCGCGAACTGGTTGACCTGGACGAAGCCGGCATCCATGCGGTCGATGAAGTCGAACGCCGCGCGCAGGTTCTCGGTCCACAGCACCGCCGCGAGGCCGAAGGTGCTGTCGTTGGCCTCGGCGATCACTTGGTCGAAATCGGTCCAGCGCGCGACCGTGGCCACCGGACCGAAGATCTCGTCGCGGCACACCGGCGAGGCGGGCGGCACCCCCTCGATCAGGGTGGTGGTGTAGAAATAGCCGTCCTTCAGCGCCAGATCCGACGGCCGCTCGCCGCCGATGAGGATCTTCGCGCCGTCCGTCTCGCGGGCCATGGCCACGTAGCGCTCCACCCGGGCGAGCTGCTCGCGCGAGATGATGGAGCCCACCTGGGTCGCCTCGTCCAGCGGATTGCCGATCCGGAAGGTGGGGATGGCCGCCAGCACGCGCTCCATGACGGGCTCATAGACATCCGCGTGGAGATAGATTCGTGTTCCGGCGGTGCAGGACTGGCCCTGGCGCTGCAGCCTCAGGCCGGCGATGACGCCCTTGGCGGCGCGCTCGATGTCGGCGTCCGCCATGACGATGTTGGGATTCTTGCCGCCCAGCTCCGCCGTCACCGGCACGATCTTGTCGGCCACCGCGTGGAGGATGCGGGCGCCGGTGGCGCTCGATCCGGTGAAGGTCACCTTGCGCACCAGCGGGTGCTCGCACAGCGGCTGGCCCGCCTCGGTGCCGAAGCCGGAGATCACATTGGCGACGCCGGCGGGCAAGACGCCCTGCAGCAGCTCGAAGACGCGCAGCACGGCGAGCGGCGCCTGCTCGGCGGTCTTCAGCACCACCGCATTGCCGGCGGCAAGCGCGGCGCCGGTCTTGGTGGCGGTCTGCATGAGCGGCGCGTTCCAGGGGATGATGGCGCCCACCACGCCCATGGGCTCGCGCTTGGTATAGAGGAAGACGCCGTCGGCGCGCGGCACCGTCATGCCCTTCATCTCGCCGGCGAGGCCGCCGAAGAAGCGGAAGATGTCCACCATGGTGGCCGCCTCGCCGCGGGTCTGGGTGGCGAGCGCGTTGCCGGTCTCCAGCGAGGAGAGCTGGGCGAGCGCCTCGGCCTCCTTCTCCAGAAGGTCGGCCGCCTTGAGCAGCAGCGCGCCACGCTCGCGCGCCGCCACCCGCCGCCAGCTCTCGAAGGCGCGCTGGGCGCTGCGCACCACCTGATCCACATCGGCCGCGCCGCAGCGGGGCGCCTTGCCGATGACCGTGCCGGTGGCCGGATTTTCCACCTCGAAGGTCTCGGCGGTGAGCGCGGGCTGGAGCTTGCCATCGAACACGATGTGGCCGGACAGGCGCCGCGCCTCCCGCATCGCCGCATCCGTGCGCTGCATGACGAGATCCATCTGACGCGCCGAGTCCATGTGCGGTCCTTCCCCTGCTTGGCTTGCTTGGCGCTGCTCCGATTGCGTCCGGAGCGCTTGCGCATACGTATGCATTGTGTTAGCGATGATCCTCGTGGGTGTCAATCGCATCTCGGGTGAAATGTGAAAAAGCCGCGAATTGGACTTGTAATCGGAGATCCGGCCGGCGTCGGTCCCGAGGTGTCCGCCAAGCTTCTCGCTTCAGATGCAGTCAATGATTCTGCAATCCTGGTATTTGGCAGCAACGATGTCTTATTTTCTACGGCCGAGTTGTCCGGAATAGACTTGACGAAGCGTCAGTCCTCTGAACGCTCTCCTTCAGATATTGCGGCCGGAACCTTCCTGCTTGTGGAGCAGCCGCACCGCGCGCTGGCCCTCGGCGTCGCCAGCCCCGCCAGCGGCGCCTATGTGCTCGACGGCCTGCGCCATGCGGCCGAGGCGGTGCGCCGCGGCGAGGTGGATGGCGTGCTCTACGCGCCGCTGAACAAGCAGGCGATGGCGCTCGCCGGCCACCACGCCCTCGACGAGCTGCATTACTTCCGCGACCTGCTCGGCGTGGACGGATTCTGCTGCGAGCTGAACAATCAGGGCCCGCTGTGGACCGCACGGGTCACCTCCCACATGCCGCTGAGCGAGGTGGCGCGCAACATCACGCCGCAGAACATCCGCAGCGCCGTGCGGCTCGGCGTGGAGGCGGTGCGCCGCACCGGCATCGCCGCGCCGAAGGTGATGGTGGCCGGCCTCAATCCGCATCTCGGCGAAGGCGGCACCATGGGGCGCGAGGAGATCGATATCATCCTGCCGGTCGTCGCCGAGCTGCGGGGCGAAGGCATCGACATCATCGGCGTCTTCCCGGCCGACACCATCATCCCGCGGGCCCTGCGCGACGGCGTGCACCTCGTCGTCACCATGTATCACGACCAGGGCCAGATCGCCCTGAAGGCGCTGGGGTTCGACCGCACGGTGACGGTGCTCGGCGGCCTGCCGGTGCCGTTCGCCACGCCCTCCCAGGGGTCGGCCTACGACATCGCCGGCAAGAATCTGGCGGACCCCTCGGGGCTCATCGCCGCCTTCGGCCTTCTGGAGGCGATCGCGGCCAGGACCCTTGCCGAAAATGCCGTCCCATGAGTATCCGGTGGCAGCAAGAATTCGTGCCGGCGCCCCGTGGACGGCGGCCCGGCACGTGCCTAGAGTTGCAGCGATGAAAAGGGTCACTTCCAAGGACGTCGCGCGCGTGTTGGGCGTGTCCCAATCCACGGTTTCGCGTGCCTTCTCCGCCGATGCGCGCATCCCGGAGGAGACCCGCCGCAAGATCCTCGAATCCGCCCGGACCCTCGGCTACACTCCGAACGAGCTGGCCCGCGGCCTGCTGAAGCGCAAGTCGAACATCGTCGGCGTGGTCATGGCGGACATGCTGAACCCGTTCTACCCGAACGTGCTCGACATCATGTCCCGGCACCTGCACGGCAGCGGCAAGCGCATGCTGCTGTTCTCCGTGCCCAACGACACGGACGTGGATGAAGTCCTTCCCTTCCTCCTGCAATACAAGGTGGAGGGGGTGATCATCACCTCGGCCACCCTGTCCTCGAAGATGGCCGACGTGTTCCGCAACCACGACACCAAGGTGGTGCTGTTCAACCGCGCGGTCTACGACCATTCGGTCAGCTCGGTGTGCTGCGAGAATGTGGACTCGTCCGCCAACGTGGCGCGCCTGCTGGTGCGCGCCGGGCACAAGCAGTTCGCCATCATCGGCGGCAAGCCGGACACCTCCACCCACATCGAGCGCAGCGGCGGCTTCCAGCGGGAGCTGCGCCGCTCCGGCCTGACGCTGCTGGCCGAGGAATTCGGCGGCAACACCTTCGAGGGCGGCTTCCGCGCCGCCAAGGCGCTGCTCGGCGCCAAGGAGCGGCCCGACGCCATCTTCTGCATCAGCGACGTGATGGCCATGGGCGCCCTCGATGCCGCGCGCTGCGAGCTCGGCCTCAACGTGCCCGGCGACGTGTCCATCGTCGGCTTCGACGATATTCCCTCGGCCGCCTGGCCGTCCTACGACCTCACCACGGTGCGCCAGCCCGTGGAAGCCATGGTCTCGCAGGCTTTGTCCATCCTCGCCGAGGACGTGGGCTACGGCTCCTCCGCCCCGGTGGCGGTGCGCGTGCCGGGCGAGATCGTCATCCGCCGTTCCGCCAAGCTCGAACCGATCCGCCGCAAGGCCCACTCCCCCGCCTGACGCCGGCCAGCCGGGGCCGCCGCGCACGCGGGCCTGTACCAGAATATGCATACGTATGCACGAACTCGGGAGGATTGCATGGATGCCAAGGTCGGCGCGGTCGCGCCGGATTTCCGTTTGGATGGCAAGCGCGCCCTGGTGACGGGCGCGGGGCGGGGCATCGGCCTTGCCAGCGCGCTGGCGCTCGCCCGCTACGGGGCCGACGTCACGCTCCTCGCCCGCTCCGCCGACGAGATCGACGCGGCCGCCGCGCAGGTGCGCGACCTCGGGGCGGCGGCCGACGCCCTGCCCCTCGACCTGCGCGATATCGACGGCCTGACCGCCGCCCTTGCCGCCCGCCCGGCCTACGACATCCTGGTCAACAGCGCCGGCATGAACCGCACCGCGCCGTTCCTCGATGTGCCGCAGAAGGACTATGACGACATCATGGGCCTCAACGTGCGCGCGCTCTACTTCACCGCCCAGGCGGTGGCGCGGGGCATGGCGGCGGCGGGCCGCGGCGGCTCCATCATCAACCTGTCGTCGCAGATGGGCCACGTGGGCGGCCCGACCCGCACCGTCTACTGCACCTCCAAATGGGCGGTGGAGGGCATGACCCGCGCCATGGCCCTCGATCTCGCGCCCTATTCCATCCGCGTGAACACCGTCTGCCCCACCTTCATCGAGACGCCCATGGCGAGCGCCTTCCTGAAGGACGAGACGTTCAAGGCCCAGGTGCTCTCCAAGATCAAGCTCGGCCGCATCGGCCAGGTGGACGACGTGACCGGCGCCATCGTCTTTCTCGCCTCCGGCGCCTCCGCGCTCATGACCGGGGCGTCCCTGCTGATCGACGGCGGCTGGACCGCGGACTGACAATCAAGACAACGGAGGAAGACCCCATGCTGCTGGAGGGAAAGGTCGCCGTCATCACCGGCGCGGCGTCGGAGCGCGGCATCGGCCGGGCCACCGCGCGCCGCTTCATCGCCGAGGGCGGGCGCATCGCCATCATTGACATCGGCGCCGGCCCCGCCGAGGCGGCCGCGGCGGCGCTCGGCAACGGCCATCGCGGCTATGGCTGCGACGTGACGGACGAAGCGGCGTGCGCCGACACGCTGGCGCGGGTGCGGGCCGATTTCGGCGCGCTGGACATTCTGGTGAACTGCGCCGGCGTCAGCCAGCCGGACCGCTTCCTGGAGATCAAGCCAGTCGACTACAAGCTGGTGATGGACGTCAACCTGCTCGGGACGTTTAACATCTGCCGGGCCGCGATGCCCCTGTTCAAGGCGCAGGGATCGGGGGTGATCGTCTGCGTCGGGTCCCTCGCCGGGCTCCGGGGCGGCGGCGTGTTCGGCGGGCCTCACTACGCGGCGTCCAAGGGCGGCGTCCACAGCCTCGCCAAGGCGCTCGCGCGCGAGTTCGCCGGCGACGGCATCCGGGTCAACGCGATCGCGCCGGGTCTGGTGGACACCGACCTCTTTCAGGGCCGCCTGACGCCGGAGCAGCGCCGTTACGTGGAGCAGAGCGTGCCCATGGGCCGGCTCGCCCGGCCGGAAGAGGTGGCCGACGCCTGCCTCTACCTCGCCTCGCCCATGTCGACCTATGTGACCGGCGCCGTGCTGGACGTGAACGGCGGCCTGCACATCCATTGACGACCTCCGGCCCGGCCGCTCCCCCGAGCGGCCGGGCGGCACCCCCGCGCGCCGGCCGAACCCATTGGACCCCAGCCCTCCGCAGGCGCCCCGCCACAACCGGAGCGCGAATCCGGCCCGCGCTATTTTTCCCAGAGCCGCCAAATAGGGGTGTGCAATCCCGGCGGTTAGTATTATTCTTGCCAGTGTTATTGGGGCGGCTTGGTGCTCGGGGCGGGCATCTTCTTAAATTAACGGATGTCGCGATCGGGAGGCAGGGCGCCGCTCGGTGAATGCCGTTGTTTTGTCTGGATAAATAACGACGGGCGCCGGATTCGGCGCGGGCGTGAGTTGTGTCGCAATTCATGGGGATTCGATCATGGCCAACGTCGAAGACAGCGACGCCGATCGGAAATTCCTGCACGAGGACAATGCGCGACTGATATTCACCCCGCTTGAGTTCCGCCATCTCACGGTCAAGAACCGCATCTTCCGGTCAAACCTGTCCGGAACCTTTGACGATTACAACGGACATGGCAGCAACGCGCGGGTGAACTGGGAGACGCGCTTCGCGCGCGGCGGCGCCGGCGCCATCATCTCCTCCTTCACCCCGGTCACGGTGCGCGGGCGCATCCTCACGCGCTACGCCATGATCGACGCCGACGACAAGATCCCGTTCTGGCGCAGGATCGGCGAAAGCGTTCACGCCCACGACTGCCGCTTCATCCTGCAGCTCAGCCACTCCGGCCGGCAGCAGGACATGGGCGGGGTGGAGAACGTCTATCGCAAGGCCCCCAGCTCCACCGACAAGAAGGACTATTTCCACGGCATCCTCGCCCAGGCGATGACCAAGCCTGAGATCGCCGAGACCGTCGCGCAGTTCGCCCAGGGGGCCCGCCGGGCGCGCGAGGCGGGGCTCGACGGCGTGGAGCTGCACGGCGCCAACGGCTACCTCATCACCCAGTTCCTCAGCTCCGGCATCAACGACCGCGACGATGAATATGGCGGCGACTGGGAGGCCCGGGCGCGCTTCGTGCTGGAGATCATCCGCGCCATCCGCGCCGAGGTGGGCCCCGACTTTCATCTGCAGATGAAAATCAACGGCGTCGACCATAACGACTGGCTCTATCCCTGGGAAAAGAAGGGCAATACCCTCGACGACACGCTGAACATCTGCCGGCTGCTGCTGGATGACGGCAAGGGCGTCGATGCCTTCCACGTCTCCTCGGGCTCCACCTTCCCGCATCCCCGCAACCCGCCCGGCGACCTGCCCATGCGCGACCTCGCGCGGTGCTACGATGGGATGCTGGCGCAGGGCGTGCGCACCCGCTTCAACTACCGCATCTTCTCGAGCCCCCTCGCCGGCGCGCTGTTCCGGCAATATTGGATCTGGCGGCGCGGCAAGGTGATCGAGGGCATCAACGCCGACTATGCGCATGCCGTCACCGAGGCGGTCCGCAAGATCGATCCCAGCGTCAAGGTGCTGTGCACCGGCGGGTTCCAGCACGCTTCCAAGATCGCCGGCGCCATCCGGTCGGACGCCTGCGACGGCGTCTCCATCGGCCGTCCGCTGATCGCCAACCCGAGCTTGCCGGAAATCCTGAAGACCGCCGACGGTCCGCCGGCCGGCAAGGAATGCACCTATTGCAACAAGTGCCTCATCAACGATCTGAAGAATCCCCTCGGCTGCTATGAGCTCAGCCGCTACGACGGGGATACCTTCGAAGAGCGCTACGACGCGATGATCGCCGAGGTCATGTCGGTGTTCGAACCGCCCACGTTTCAGTGAGCCTGCGCGGCGCGGTGCCTCGTTTCTGCCAGGGGAGGAGAGGGTGTCCGATCTCGATCGCCTCAGTCCCGTCGAACAGGTGATGGCGCGCCATCGCCGGTGGCGCTGGATTCTGGTTCTGATCGTCGTTGCCGTGCTCGCCTATTGGCTGGTGGCGGTGAACCAGTACGTGGTCGCCTACAACCGCCCGCTCGATCACTTCACCCGCGGCTCCATCGGCTCGGAGACGGCGAACGGCCTGCCGACGCTGGTCTTCAAGGCCCTGCCGGTGATGTATGCGGACCGCATGGGGCCGGGCGGATGGCGCCACTTCGGCCTCCTCTACGAGGAGCCGGGCGACGGCGCGGGCAACGACCTGCCGCTCGGCTTCTCGCGGCGCGTGGTGACCGGCGTGGAGCGGGTGTGGCTCAACTGCTCGGTGTGCCACATCGGCACCTACCGGCTGCCGGGCGAGACCGGCCGGCACCTGGTCTATGGCGCGCCGTCCAACAATCTGCGGCTCTACGAGCTGATCCGTTTCTTCGTCGATGTCGGCCGCGATCCGGGCTTCACCGGCGACGCCCTGGTGGCGGCCATCGACAGCGATCAGGTGGGCGGCAACCTCAATTTCATCGAGCGCTTCGTCTACCGCAACATCGTCTTTCCGCGGGTCCAGCGGGCGCTCCTCGCCCTCGGCGACCAGCTCGCCTTCACCGAGCGGCAGCAGGATTGGGGGCCGGGCCGGGTCGATACCTTCAACCCCTACAAGGCGATCCAGTTCAATTTTCCCATGGGGCCGGAGCATATCAGCGGCGCCGCCCTCGACGGCGCCTCGGACTATCCCTCCATCTGGATGCAGCGCCCGCGCGAGGGCATGAACCTGCACTGGGACGGCAACAATTCCTCCGTCGCGGAGCGCAATCTCTCCGCCGCGCTCGGCGCCGGCGTCACGCCGGTGACGGTGGACCGGGCGGCGATCCGGCGCGTCGAGGGCTGGATGTGGGAGCTGCCCGCGCCGGTCTTCCCGAAGTCGGACACGATCGATGCCGCCAAGGCGAGCCGTGGCGCGGCGCTCTACGACGACTATTGCGCCGGCTGCCACGGCCTGAAGGCCGGCGGCGCCTATGACTATTCCCGCGCCCGCCACCCCGGGCTCGGCGAGGTGGTGCCGCTGCCGCGGATCGGCACCGACCCCGGCCGCTGGGCCTCCTACACGCCGGACTTCGCCGGGGCGCAGAACCTGCTCTACGCCGGCTACCCCTGGCGCTTCTCCCACTTCCACAAGACCGACGGCTACGCCAACCAGCCGCTCGACGGCATCTGGGCGCGCTCGCCCTATCTGCACAACGGATCGGTGCCGACCCTGCGCGACCTGCTCGAGCCCGCGGCCAACCGCCCGGCCATCTGGTTCCGCGGCAGCGACGTGCTCGACCTCGATCGCGTCGGCTACCGCTCGGACCCCAACGCCCCGCAGGCCTTCCGCTATGACACCGGCCGCCCCGGCAACAGCAACAAGGGCCATGAGGGCAAGGCGTACGGCACCGCGCTGCCGGCGTCCGACAAGGACGCCCTCGTCGAATACATGAAGACGCTGTGACCAGGAGCGCACCGCCATGAGCGCATCCGGACGCCCCTCCCTCACCCGCTGGAAGTTCCGGCACAGCGTCGTCGTGTGGATCGGGATCGCCCTCAACCTCGCCTATTGCGTCCCGCTGCTGATCGCGCCGAACCAGACCCTGGCGTTCTTCGGCATCCCGCGGGAGACCACCACCTTCTGGCCGCGCCTGGTGGGCGGCCTATTGATCCTGATCTCGACCTTCTATGTGCCGATGACGGTGGACATCGACCGCTACCGGATCTTCGCCTGGCTCTCGATCCTGCCCTCGCGCAGCTTCGGCGCCACCTTCCTGTTCATCGCGGTGCTCGGCTTCGGCTTCTCGGGCGGGTTTCTCGTCCCGGCGGTGATCGATGCCGGCATCGCCATCGCCTCGCTCATCTGCATGATCCGCATCTCCGCCATCGAGCAGCGGATCGGGGCCGTTCGGAGGGTGCCATGAGCCTGCGCTTCTGGCGGGTCCTGCTGGTCCTGCTGATCGCCATGGTGGTCCTCGGGGTCGGGGCCTGGGCGAGCCTGCTGCGCCCGGTGCCGCAGCCCGCCACCAGCGACCCGGCCCGGCTGTTCAACCACGGCTCCATCGGCAACGAGACGGCGCAGGGCCTGCCCTACTGGATCTGGCGCGTGCTGCCGCAGATCTTCCCCGACCTGATGCCTGCCAACCAGGACGGCTACGGCGCGTTCGGCGTGTTCTGGGCGAAGGGGGAGGAGGTGCCGGTCGGACTTTCGGTCAAGACCCTGGGGGTCATTCCGCGGGTCGCGCCGAACTGCGCCTTCTGCCACCAGGGGAGCTACCGGCTCGCGCCGCAGGACGCCGCGCGCCTCGTCAGCGCCGGGCCGGGCACCAGGGTCGATCCGCAGGCCTATATCCGCTTCCTGACCCGCGCCGGCGCCGATCCCCGCTTCACCGCCGACCGGCTGATGCAGGAGATCCAGGCGATCTACGCCATGCCCCTGTGGGAGCGGCTGACCTACCGCTACCTCCTGATCCCGGCGACCCGCAAGGCGCTGCAGGCGCAGGCCACCCAGTTCGCCTGGATGGTCAACCGGCCCGACTGGGGACCCGGCCGGATCGACCCCTTCAATCCCGTGAAGTTCCAGAATCTCCGCCTCGCCGACGACGGCACCATCGGCAATTCCGACATGATGCCGCTGTGGGACATGCTCTCGGTGGCGCCCACCCCGCTGCGCCGCTTCGCCCTGCACTGGGACGGGCTGCAGACCGACCTGCACGAGACCGTGGTGTCCGGCGCCATCGGCGACGGCATGGACTACAACGCCTTCCCCGGCGCCGAGGCCGCCCTCGCCGGCATGGAGCGCTTCATCGAGCGCATGCAGCCGCCGGCGTCGCCCTTCTCCTCCGGCCGGCCGGCGGGCGACCCCCTGCATGTGGATGCCGCGGAAGTGGAGACCGGCCGGACCATCTATGTCGCCGAATGCGCGGTGTGCCATGACCGCGACGGGGCGCGCTACCGCACCCCCATCCCGGTGGCCGAGCTCGGCACCGACCGCCACCGCCTCGACATGTGGACCAATGCGGCGCGGGCCCGCTACAGCGCCTACGAGCCCGGCCACACCTGGGGCTTCCGCTTCTTCGAGAAGACCGAGGGCTATGTGGCCGTGCCGCTGACCGGGCTGTGGCTGCGCGGGCCCTATCTGCACAACGGCAGCGTGCCGACGCTCGCCGCCCTGCTCATGGCGCCCGAGGAGCGGCCGGCGGTCTTCTGGCGCGGCTCGGATCTGGTCGATCCGGCCAACGGCGGCTTCGTCAGCACCCAGGGCGTCGATCCCCAGCGCCATCTGTGGCGGTACGACACGAAGGAGCCCGGCAACGCCAACGGCGGACACCTCTGGGGCACCGAGCTCGACGCCCCGTCGAAGGCGGCCCTGCTCGCCTATCTGAAGACACTCTGAGGAGGCCGCCATGTGGGGATCCCGGCTCAAGCGCATCCTGATCTGGCTCGCCTCGGGGATCGTCGCCCTCGTCCTGCTCATCGGCCTCGTCGGCTTCCTCACCGTCCGCGCGCTGGTCGAGCCGGATGCCGCCGCCTTCGGCACGGAGAAGGACGAGGCGCTGCGCGCCGCGCGCACCGTGCAGAGCCTCAAGGGCGCCGCCGACCCCTATTTCGTGGCCATGGACAAGGGGCTGCTCGCCCCGCCCGCGCCGGGCCAGGCCTATCCGAAGGAGATCCTCGAGGTCGCCGGCATGACCGGCCTCGATCCCGAGACGGTGCGCGTGGCGGCCATCCGCGGCCAGAACATGTGGATGGCGTGGACCGGCGGCAACGACCGCTTCTGGGACTGGGCGGCGCGCAACGCCATCGGCTCGTTCGACCTCCTGAAGATCATGTCCTCCCACGAGAGCCAGGCCTACGGGCGCAACAACCGCTTCCGCTACCTCGGCCTGTCGAACGAGCCCTGCTACACCGCCGCCACCGCTCCGGACCCGGCCCACTTCGGCCTGTGGATCGACCAGCGCGACCCATCCTGCGGGCCCGATCCCCTGGCCAACGCGGACATCGCGGCCGGCTATCCCGGCATCCGCATCGGCGCGCGGGGCAAGCCGATGGAGGACGCCCGCGGCAAGCCCACCCGGGCCGCCCGCGAGTTTCCGCGCTCCACCGAGAAGGGGGTCTTCCCGGTGGGGTCCTATTATGGCGAACCCACCGGCGTGATGGGCCTGCGCCTGTTTCCGAACCCCGATTTCGACGCCAAGGCGCAGGAGCACTGGGACCCCAAGCGCTTCTACGAGGATCCCTCTTATTTCAACGACGCCAACCTGGTGCGGCCCTACCGCGTCGGCATGTCGTGCGCCTTCTGCCATGTGGGCCCGAGCCCGGTGCACCCGCCCAAGGACGTGGAAAATCCGGAGTTCGCCAACCTCGCCTCCAATCCCGGCGCGCAGTATTTCTGGGTGGACCGCATCTTCTTCTGGAACACCCGGCCCCGCGCCGATGCGGGGAGCCCCGCGCCGAACGAGGGCAACTTCCTGTTCCAGCTGTTCCACACCAATCCGCCGGGGGCGCTCGACACCTCGCTGGTCTCCACCGACTACATCAACAACCCGCGCACCATGAACGCGGTCTACGAGACCATCGCGCGGCTCAAGCTGGCGCCCTCCCAGGGCATCGAGCAGCTCAAGGGGGGCGAGCTCGACAACCGCCAGTTCCAGGACTTCCCGGCCCCCGCCGCGCTCGGCTCCCTGTTCGACCCGGCCACCGGCAAGGCCGCCTCCATGCGCGTGCTGAAGGACGGCGCCGACAGCGTCGGAACCCTCGGCGCGCTCAACCGGGTCTATCTGAACATCGGCCTGTTCAGCGAGGAATGGCTGCTGCATTTCCGCGCCTTCATCGGCGGGCGGAAGATCTCGCCCATCCCCATCGCGGATGCCCGCCGCAACTCGGTCTTCTGGCGCGCCACCGAGGCCCAGACGCCGGACATGGCGGTGTTCTTCCTGGTCACGGCCCGGGCCGACCACCTCGCCGACACCCCCGAGGGGAAAGCGATCCTCGACCAGCAGAGCGACGGCCAGGTCAGCAAGGGCAAGGAGGTCTTCGCCGACCATTGCGCCGCCTGCCACTCCAGCAAGCAGCCGACGCCGGATCCCTCGGCGGGGGTGGATGCGGGCCTCTGCGCCGGCGGCGGCTCCGGGCCGGGCTACCGCGCCTGCTGGGACCGCTACTGGGCCTGGACCCAGTCCGACACCTACAGGAAGGCGATGCGCGCGCTGGTCGCCGCGCCCGACTTCCTCGACGGCAATTTCCTCTCCACAGACCGCCGCGTGCCCCTCGACCTGATCGGCACCAATGCCTGCAGCGCCGTCGCCACCAACGGGCTGGCCGGCGACATCTGGGACAATTTCACCTCCTCGGACTACAAGTCCCTGCCGGCGCCGAAGCCCGTCACGGTCTATGATCCGGTGTCGGGCGGCGCCACCTCGTTCGCCCCCCTGGGCAACGGGCGCGGCTATGTGCGGCCGGCGTCGCTGGTCAGCCTGTGGTCCACCGCGCCCTACTTCCAGAACAATTCCCTCGGCTACAATCCGGCCGACTATTATGACCGCTCCTACAAGTCCAAGCCGGCCGGCGCCGCCACCGCGGCCGGCTACGGGACCGGCTATTCCGCCGCCCCCGATGCCCAGCCCGCGGCCGCCCTGACCGACAAATGGGGCGGGCGCTCCTGCCCGTCGGCCGACCCCTACGACCCGGCCCTGCCGTGTGTCGCGAACCGCCTCGCCGCCTTCGACCATTCCATCCGCGAGCTGCTCGATCCGGCGAGCCGCCGCACCGACACGCTGACCACCGAGCCGGTGCCGGGCTACATCTACCGCACCTCCGCGCCGTCCTGTCTCATCGTCCCGCCGGGCTTCGTGCCGGACAAGGTCAAGCCGTTCACCCCGCTGCTGCGCAGCCTGGCGCCCTGGCTGGTCTCGGACGACGGCGGCATCGCCATCGGTCCGTTCCCCAAGGACTTTCCGGTGAACGTGCTGGTCAACACCCAGCTCCTTCCCGACAACGACCAGCCCGACATGGCGGCGCACATGTGGAAGCTGGCCAAGGCCGGGCCGACCCTGCTCAAGACGCTGAAGGCGCTGGGCGGGGCCTGCAAGCCGGAGCAGCTGGCCGACCCCACCGTCCAGCGCCGCGCCGAGGAGGTGGTGCGCGAGAACGGCCTCATCGATACCCTGGTCGGGCTCAGCAAATGCCCCGACTATGTGGTGAACCGTGGCCACGATTTCGGCGCCGCCCTCACCCCGGACGAGCGCGAGGCGCTCATCGCCTATCTGAAGCGCCTGTGATGGCCGGCGAGACCTTCGACGTCATCGTGATCGGCGCCGGGGCGGCCGGCGGCCCGCTGGCCGCCCGGCTGGCGGACGGCGGGCTGCATGTCCTGCTGCTGGAGGCCGGCGGCGACCCGCTCGACCCCAAGAGCGATCCCGGCGACGGCCGTCCCCTCGGCGACGACTACCGCGTGCCCGCCTTCCACGCCTTCGCCTCCGAGCACCGCGGCATGTCGCAGGACTTCTTCGTCCACCATTACGACGCCCCCGCGCGCGAGCGGCGGGACTGGCGCTACGACGCGGCCCGCGAGGGCATCCTCTATCCGCGGGTGCGCGGGCTCGGGGGGTGCACCGCCCACAACGCCATGATCGTGGTGAAGCCCAACGACGCGGACTGGAACCACATCGCCGAGACCACCGGCGACGACAGCTGGCGCGCCTCCGTCATGCAGGGCTATTGGGAGAAGGTCGAGCGCTGCCGCACCCGCTGGTTTCCCTGGCGGTGGGCGGCCCGGCTGACCGGGTGGAACCCCCTCGGCCACGGCTGGCGCGGCTGGATGACCACCGAGACGGCCATGCCGCTGCGCAGCCTCGTCGACCGCGGCCTGCGCCACGAGGTGTTCGCCTCGCTGCTCGCCGCCGCCGACCATCACCCCGGACGCGCCAACGACTGGGAAGGCACGCTGTTCGACCCCAACGAGCGGCCGCTCTGGAACGCCGGCGCGTCGGGCATCAAGATCCTGCCCATGGCGACCCGTGGCCATGCCCGCAGCGGCGCGCGCGAGCGGGTGCGGGACGCCGAGCGCGCCAACCCCCAGCGCCTGACGCTGCGCCTCAACGCCGAGGTCACCGGCCTCGAGATCCGCGACGGGCGCGCCGTCGCCGTCCGCTATCGCCACGACGGCGAGGAAAGGAGCGCCGCCGCGCGCCATGACATCGTCCTGTCCGCCGGCGCCTTCGCCACGCCCCACATCCTCATGCTTTCGGGGATCGGCGATCCCGCGCACCTCGGCGCGGCGGGCGTGCCGGTGACCCACGCCCTTCCGGGGGTCGGGACCAACCTGCAGGACCGCTACGAGGTCGGCGTGGTCAATCGCATGAAGCGGCCGTGGAAGGCGCTGCGCGGCGTGACCTACAGCCGCGCCGACTGGACCTATCGGCTGTGGCGCTGGCTGCGGCTCGGCAATTACAAGAGCAACGGCCTCGTCTTCGCCGCCCGCTTCCGCTCGCGGGCCGAGCTCAGCGAGCCGGACCTGATCTGCTTCGCGCTGCTGGCCGATTTCCGCGGCTATTATCCCGGCTACGCCCAGCGCATTCTGCGGCCCGATTACCTGACCTGGGTGGTGCTCAAGGCCTATACCGCCAATACCGGCGGCACCGTCCGCCTGCGCCCGGACAACCCGGCCGGCCCGCCCGACATCCGCTTCCGCTATTTCGACGAGGGCAGCCCCGGCTGGGAGGACGACCTTCATGCGGTGGTGGCGGGAATCCGCTTCACCCGCCGCATCTCCGACGCCATGAGCGGGCGCATCGCCGAGGAGGAGGAGCCCGGCCGGCACCGCAGCTCCGAGGCGGCGCTGCGCGCCTATGTGATGGACAACGCCTGGGGCCACCATGCCTGCGGCACCTGCGCCATGAAGCCCCGCGCCGAGGGCGGCGTGGTGGACAGCCGGTTCCGGGTACACGGGCTTGCCGGGCTGAGGATCGTCGATGCGTCGGTGTTTCCGCGCATCCCCGGCTATTTTCCCGTCGGCGCCCTCTACATGCTGGCGGAGAAGGCCGCCGACACCATCCTCGCCGACGCCGACGCACAAGGCTGAGGGCAGCAAGCCCGAGCCCCTCGGCGCCGCCGGTAGCTTCACCCCTACCATGCGCGACGGGATGCAGACCCGCGCCGGGCTCTCCGCTACGATCCGCCCGAACGACGCCGCGATCCGCCGCCCCGCCCGGAGCCGCGGTCGCGCCCACGAACGTCGCCCAACCGCTCCAGGGAGGATGCCATGAGCCCCGCCGACAGCACCGCCGCACCACCGCCGCACGGCGGCACCGGCGTGACCGTCACCGGCCCGATGGAGCCGCGCTTCGACGAGATCCTCACCCGCGAGGCCCTCGCCTTCCTCGCCGACCTGCATCGCCGGTTCGACACCCGCCGCCGCGAGCTGCTCGCCCGGCGGGCCGAGCGGCAGAAAGCGTTCGACGCCGGCGCCCTGCCCGATTTCCTGCCCGAGACCAAGGCCATCCGCGACGGCGCCTGGAGCGTGGCGCCGATCCCCGCCGACCTCATGGACCGGCGCGTCGAGATCACCGGCCCGGTGGACCGCAAGATGATCATCAATGCGCTGAACTCCGGCGCCAGGGTGTTCATGGCCGATTTCGAGGACGCCACCTCCCCCACCTGGGACAATGCGATCGACGGCCAGATCAACCTGAAGGACCGCTGGGCCGGCGCCCTCGACTTCACCGATCCGGCGACCGGCAAGAGCTATGCCCTCGGCCCGGCGCCCGCCGTGCTGATGATCCGCCCGCGCGGCTGGCACCTGCCCGAGGCCCACATCCTGATCGACGGCGCCCCGCTGTCCGGCGCGCTCATGGATTTCGGCCTCTATGTCTTCCATAACGCCCGCGCCATCACCGCGGCGGGGGCAACGCCGGCCTTCTACCTGCCCAAGCTCGAAAGCCACTACGAGGCGCGCCTGTGGGATGATGTCTTCACCCAGGCGGAAGCCGCGCTGGCGCTGCCGAACGGCACGCTGAAGGCCACCGTGCTCATCGAGACCCTGCCCGCCGCCTTCGAGATGGAGGAGATCCTCCACGAGCTGCGCACCCACATCGTCGGCCTCAACTGCGGGCGCTGGGACTACATCTTCTCGTTCATCAAACGGCTCGGAAAGCAGCCGGCCTTCCTCACCCCCGACCGCTCCGCCATGGTGATGGGCAAGGCGTTCCTGCGCGCCTATTCGCTGCTGCTGATCGAGACCTGCCACAAGCGCGGCGCCTTCGCCATGGGCGGCATGGCGGCGCAGATCCCGGTGAAGGGCGACGCCGCCGCCAACGAGACCGCCTTCGCCAAGGTGCGCACCGACAAGGAGCGCGAGGCCGGCGACGGCCACGACGGCACCTGGGTCGCCCATCCCGATCTCGTGCCGGTGGCCATGGAGGTGTTCGACCGGCTGATGCCCGAGCCGAACCAGCTCGGCAGGCGCCGCACCGACAACATCACCCGCGAGAGCCTGCTGGAGCTGCACGACGGCGTGCGCACCGAGGCGGGCCTGCGGGAGAACATCCGGGTCGGGGTGCAATATCTCGAGGCGTGGCTGCGCGGGCGTGGCGCGGTGCCGCTCTACAACCTCATGGAGGATGCCGCCACCGCCGAGATCAGCCGCGCCCAGGTGTGGCAATGGCTGCACCACGGCGCGCTGCTCGATGACGGCCGCACCGTCACCGCCGACCTGGTGCGCGCCGTGCTCGACGACGAGATGGCCAGCGTGCGCGCGGCGCTCGGCCCCGATGTATACGACGCCGGCCGCTTCCCCGAGGCCATCGCGCTGTTCTCCACCATGTCGCTTGCCGACAGCTTCGAGGAATTCCTCACCCTGCCCGCCTACCGGCTGATCGCCGGGCCCACGGCCAGCTTCTGAGCGCGGGGAGGCCGGGCCCGCCGCCGCGGATTTTCGCATGTCCGGGCAATGCAAACTTCACACGGCCGGCCTATGCTCCGCTGCGCCGGCAGGGTGCTGCGCGCCGTTCGCCGATCCGGCAGGCGCGCACATCGGGATCGGGGGCGTGGTGACCAGCCACCGTCGCCCCGCGCCGCGGGGAGCCGTCCCCGCGGCCGGACCCGGGAGCGCTGTTCGGCGCATGGCGTGTGCGAACGCGCGACGGTCACTGTCCCGGCCGCAGCGCAAGGTATCATCGGACCAGTCCGGACCGGCACGCCGATTCGGACCCACTGGCTGAGGATTTCACCATGATCACCAGGACATTGAAAAACATGCCCGTTCTCCGCGCGTCTGGACTGGTGGCGCTGCTGCTCGCCGCGTCGCTGCCGGTACGGGCCGAGGACGCCATCGATCCCGATGCGGCGAAGGTTCTCGCCCAGATGCAGGCCTATCTCGGCGGCCTGAAGAGCTTCACGGTGAAGTACGATTCGGACTTCGACGTGCTCTCCCCGGCCGGCGAGAAGCTCAAGTTCCTGAGCTCCGGCGATATCGCGGTGCAGCGCCCCGGCCAGCTCCATGTCACGCGGAAGGGCACGTTCGCCGACGTCAACCTCGTGCTCGACGGCAAGCAGCTCACCCTTCTGGGCACCGGGCTGAATGCCTATGTGCAGGTGCCGGCGACGAGCATCGACCAGGCCGTCGACGTGGTGCGCGACCAGATCGGCTTCCCCGCCCCCGGCGCGGACCTGATCGTGTCCAAGCCCTTCGACCTCGATGCGACCGACGTCATCAGCGGCAGCCACGTGGGCATGACCACCATCGGCGGCCAGCCGGCCCATCACCTCGCCTTCCGCGGGGCGAAGGCGGACTGGCAGATCTGGGTCAAGGACGGCGACCAGCCGCTTCCGCTGCGCTATGTGATCACCAGCAAATGGACCACGGGCGCGCCGGAATATTCGCTCCGCCTCAGCGACTGGAATGTCGCGCCGAAGGACGATCCGGCGGCCTTCACCTTCACCCCGCCGGCCGGCGCGAAGCTGATTTCCGAGATCGTCATCAGCGACACGGGTGAAATCACCGGGACCGGGGAGTGACGGCCATGACGCGCACGATGAATCGCACCATGACTCGCAACGGGATGCTTCTGCTCACCGCCGGGCTCGCCGCCGTGTTCCTCACCGGGATCGACCCGGAAGCCGCGGTGGAGGGCAAGCTCGGCCCCGCCGAGGCACTGGCGGTGATCGGCCGCCCGGCGACCCCGGGCAGCGTGGCGGGTGTCGCCCGCCGGACCACCCGGCGCACCATCCGCCGCGGCGCCTATGTGGCAGCCCTGCCGCGCTCCTGCGTGCGGGCGACCATGTACGGCTATGCCGTGTACCAGTGCGGCGGCGCCTATTACCAGGCGTCCGGCGGCGGCTACGTGGTCGTCACGTTCGACTGAACGCCACAGGCTGAACGCGAGGCGGGGACGGGCACCTCTTCCCGGAGGGCGTCGCCCCCGCCCGGCCGGCCCCGACCCCGGGCGCGCCAGCCGTCATCCCTGCGGCTTGATCCGCAACGGGCAACCGCAGACGCTGAGCCAGACTTCGTCGCAGGCCGCGGCGATGCGCTGGTTGATGAGGCCCGCCGCGTCGCGGAAGGCCCGCGCCAAAGCATTCTCCGGCACGATGCCGGCCCCCACCTCATTGGTGACGAACACCACCGGCGCGCGCAGCTCGGCGACCGTCGCGGCCAGCGCGTGCGCCGCCGCCTCCCAGTCGCGATCGCCCAGCATCAGGTTGGTGAGCCAGAGGGTAAGGCAGTCCACGAGGCGCGGCGGGCCGCCGTCGGTCTCCCGCAGCGCCTCGGCGAGGGCCAGCGGCACCGTCACGGTCCGCCATTCCGCGCCGCGCCGCGCCTGATGACGGGCGATGCGCTGCGCCATTTCCTCGTCCCGCGCCTCGGCGGTGGCGAGATAGAGCGCCGGCCGCCCCATCTCCAGCGTCAGCCTTTCGGCAAGGGTGCTCTTGCCCGACCGGGCGCCCCCGGTGATGAGGATCGACTTTGCCATGCGGCCATGTCAAAGCAGAATTCCGACGGCAAGTGAAGAACCGAACCAGGCGATCCCTCCATGGCCCCACGCTCCCCGATGCGCCGCGCCCCGGCGGCCTGCCGCGCGGCGCGGCGGCGATGGGCCGGCCACGGCGCCGGGCCGCGGCGCCGCCTCGCCTCGGGTGCCGCCAGCCGGCGGGCGTTCTGACCCGTGGCCGGTGCCGCGCTGATGCTGGTCGCCCTCGGCCTCGATGCCCTGATCGGCTGGCCGGACCGCCTCTATGCCCGCATCGGCCACCCCGTGACCTGGCTCGGGCGGCTGATTTCGGCGCTTGAGCAAGCCCTCAATCGCTGCTCGTCCTCCGGCCTCGCGCGGCGCGCCCTCGGCGGCCTGACCGTCGCCCTGGTGCTGGCGGCGGCGATCGTGCCGGCGCTGGCCATCGAGGCGCTGCTGCCCGAGGGCTGGAGCGGCATGGTCCTCGGCGGCATCATCGCCTGGCCGCTCGTCGCCGCGCGCTCGCTTCATGCCCATGTGGCGGCGGTGGCGGCTCCCCTCGCGCGGGGCGACATTGCGGCGGCGCGCACGGCGGTGGCCATGATCGTGGGGCGCGATCCGATCCGCCTCGACGGCGCCGGGATCGTCCGCGCCGGCCTCGAAAGCCTCGCCGAGAACGCCTCGGACGGCGTCGTCGCGCCGCTGTTCTGGGGCGCGCTCGCGGGGCTGCCGGGAATCGCCGCCTACAAGGCCATCAACACGATGGATTCCATGATCGGCCATCGCACCCCCCGTTTCGAGGAGTTCGGCAAGGTCGCGGCGCGGCTCGATGACCTTGCGAACCTCCTCCCCGCCCGGCTGACGGCCCTCCTCTTCGCGGCTGTCGCGCCGGCTCCGACGCGCGCGCTCCAGGCGGTGCGTCGCGATGCGCGCCGCCACCGCTCGCCCAACGCCGGCTGGCCCGAGGCGGCCATGGCCGGCGCGCTCGGCGTGCGCCTCTCCGGGCCGCGCATCTATGCCGATCGCGTCGCCGACGAGCCCTGGATCAACGCCGGCGCCGCCGATCCCGACGCCGATGCCCTCACAAGAGGCCTTGCGCTTTACGTGCGGGCGATGATTCTTTCCGGCCTTCTGCTGGCCGCCCTCGCGGCCCTCCCTTTCGCCATTTCCTGAGGAGCGGCATGCGCGATCACGGCGGCGATCTCGACAGGGCGAAGGCGCGCTACGGCGCGGGCGACTGGCTCGACCTGTCCACCGGCATCAATGCGGTGCCCTTTCCGCCGCCCGAGCTGCCGCCGCACGCCTGGACGGCCCTGCCCACCGGCGACGACCTCGTCGCGCTGGAGCGGGCCGCGCAGGCCGCCTACGCCACGTCGGCGCCCGTCGTCGCGCTGGCCGGCGCGCAGGCGGCGATCCAGCTGGTGCCGCGCCTGCTGGCGCCGGGGCGGGCGCGGGTGCTCGGCCCCACCTATAACGAACATGCCGCCGCCCTCTCCGCCATGGGCTGGCAAGTGGAGACGGTGGACGCACCGGGAGCGCTCGCGGGTGCGGATCTCGCCGTGGTCGTGAACCCCAACAATCCCGACGGGCGCCGGCACCGCCCCGACGACCTCGCGGCGCTGGCCGCCGACGTGGCGCTGCTGGTGGTGGACGAGAGCTTCGCCGACCCCGAGCCCGACGTCTCTTTGCTGCCGCGGCTGGGGCACGACAGCGCGAATCTCGTGGTGCTGCGCTCCTTCGGCAAATTCTATGGGCTCGCGGGGGTGCGGCTCGGCTTTGCGGTCACCGGCGCGGCGCTGGCGGAGCGGTTTCGCGCGCTGGCCGGGCCCTGGGCGGTGAGCGGTCCCGCCATCGCCTCGGGCCGGGCGGCGCTGGCCGATCGGGCGTGGCAGGAGGCCACCACCCGGCGCCTGGTGGCGGATGCCCGGCGCCTCGACGCGCTGGCCGACGCGGCCGGCTGGCGCCTTGTCGGCGGCACGCGCCTGTTCCGGACCTATGAGACCGGCGATGCGGCGGCGGCGCAGGACCGGCTGGCGCGCGGCCATGTCTGGTCGCGCATCTTCCCCTGGTCGAAGGGCTGGATGCGCCTGGGGCTGCCCGGCGATGCGGCCGGCTGGCGGCAGCTCGAGGCCGCCCTCGGGGCCGAACGGTCCTAGCGCGCGGTCGCGAGAAGGCCGGCCACGTCCAGGTGGGCCTCCAGATGCTCAGCGAGGGCATCAAGGGTCGCCTCGACCCCAGCGTCGTAACGCACGGCCGATACCGCGCCGAGGCTGGCGAGCAGGGCGGCGCGGAACGCATCGTCGCGGAACATGCCGTGCAGATAGCTGCCGGCCACGCGCCCATCGGCGCCGACCGCGCCCTCCGGCGCCCCGGCGACGAAAGCGAAGGGGCGCGCGCAATCGGCGCCCTCGGTGCGGCCGATATGGATCTCGTAGCCGCGGAAGGCCGCGCCGGAGGCGGCGTGCACCGCCACGACCTCGGTGAGGCGCTTGTCCGGCGTCATCACGGTTGCCACGTCGAGCAGGCCGAGCCCCGGATCGGCGCCCGCCGGGCCCTCGATCCCCTGCGGGTCCGCCACCGTCCGCCCGAGCATCTGATAGCCGCCGCAGATGCCGAGCACGCGCCCGCCCCGGCGGTGGTGGGCGATGAGATCCACGTCCCAGCCCTGCACCCGCAGGAAGGCGAGATCGCCCCGCGTGGACTTGGTGCCGGGAACGATGACGAGATCCGCGTCGCCCGGAATGGCGCGGCCGGGACCGAGCAGGGTGAGGCGCACCCCCGGCTCCTGCGCCAGTGGGTCGAGATCGTCGAAATTGGCGATGCGCGAAAGCGCGAGGCACACCACATGGACCCCGCCAGCGCGCTTCGGCGCATCGAGATCAAGGGCGTCCTCCGCGGGCAGCTTCCAGGCCTCGGGAAACCAGGGGCACACCCCGAAGCCGCGCCAGCCGGTGCGCTCCGCGATCAGCGCGTAGCCGTCGTCGAACAGGCGCGGGTCGCCGCGGAACTTGTTGACGAGGAAGCCGGCCACCAGCGCCGCGTCCTCGCCATCGATCACTGCCTTGGTCCCGACGATCTGCGCGATCACCCCGCCGCGGTCGATGTCGCCGGCCAGGATCACCGGCACGCCGGCCGCGCGGGCAAAGCCCATGTTGGCGATGTCGCCCTTGCGCAGATTGACCTCGGCCGGGCTGCCGGCGCCCTCGACGAGCACCAGGTCATGGGCCGAGGCAAGCCGCCGGAAGCTTTCCAGCACGCGATCGAGCAGCTCCGGCTTGAGCTTGAAATAATCCCCTGCCCGCGCCGTCGTGAGCCGCCTGCCCTGGACGATGACCTGCGCGCCCACATCGCTTTCCGGCTTGAGCAGCACCGGATTCATGTCGGTGTGCGGGGCAAGGCCTGAGGCCATCGCCTGCAACGCCTGGGCGCGGCCGATCTCGCCGCCGTCGGCGGTCACCGCCGCATTGTTGGACATGTTCTGCGGCTTGAACGGCGCGACGGAAAGGCCCCGCCTGCGCGCCGCCCGGCACAGGCCCGCCACCAGCATGGACTTGCCGACGTTGCTGCCGGTGCCCTGGATCATCACCGCACGGCCCATGGATCGCCCCGCGTCAGGCCGGATGGAACAGGGCGGAGAGGACGTAGCCCTCCGGCAAAGGGAGGGTCGGCGGGGCATCGAAGCCAAGGCCCACCAGATCCGGCAGGAGATGGGTATGGGGACCGTCCGGCGAGCGGCCGCCGGGCGGCGGGATCACCGCATCCACCTCGGCCCGCACGCAGGGCGCCTCCACCACCCGCACCGGGCTTTCCGAAAGGACCGCCGCGGCGGTGCGGGAGAAACCCTCGATCCAGGGCGTACCGCAATGGGCCGCGATGCGCGGCGCCAGCGCATCGGAGCAGCGGATGGTGAAGCGCGCCGCCGCCCGGCCGAGCCCCACATCGAAGCGCACGCCGCCGGCATCGCGCGGCAGGAGCGCGTCCCGATCCGGTCCGAGGGCGGCGAGGGCGGACGGGCCGGCGAGCCCGGCGTGCCCCTCGCGCACCGCCAGCGCGATGAGCGGCGCGCCGCCGGGGCGCTTCAGCTCCAGCGCCGCCAGATGGGGAAGCGCCTCGACCCGGAGCGCGGCGCGGCGGGTGCGCAGGACCAGCGTCAGGCCGTCGCGGATCGCCTCATACTCCTCACCGGGATCGCGCAGCACCTCGGCCACCGCGCCATGGACGCCGACCACGAAGGTGCCGGAGGACCCGGCAAAGCGGCGCTCCACCTCGTCGAGCAGCTCCGCCCCGCGCCAGCTCAGGCGGCGCGCCGCGAGCCCCAGCGCCGCGGCGCGGTCCGGCAGCTCGGCCCAGATCCGGCGGCGGGTCGTCTCGTCGGCGCTGCCCCAGAGCGCGATCTCGCCGCGGGTCCGGCCGCAGCCGCGGCACAGGTCGCGCGCCGCGTCCAGCAGGCACGCGCCGATGCAGGGGCTGGCCGGGCGCAGCTTTTCCACCGCATTCATCAGAACTCGATCCCCATCTGCGCCTTCACGCCGTCGCGGAACGGATGCTTCACCAGGGTCATCTCGGTCACGAGGTCGGCCGCCGCGATCAGCTCTGGTTTGGCATTGCGGCCGGTGAGGCAGACGTGGGTCATGGGCGGCTTTTGGGTAAGAAGAAAATCCACCACCTCGGCGATGTCGAGATAGTCATAGCGCAGGGCGATGTTGATCTCGTCCAGCAGAACGAAGCGGATGCTCGGATCGAGGATCTGCTCCCTGGCGATGCGCCAGCCGTTCCGGGCGGCGGCCACGTCGCGCTCGCGGTCCTGCGTTTCCCAGGTGAAGCCCTCGCCCGACACGAAGAACCGGCATTCGCCGGCGAAGCGCTCCCGCAGCAGCGTCTTCTCGCCGGTGTCCCGGTCGCCCTTGATGAACTGGACGACCGCGCATCCCATGCCGTGGGCGATCGCCCGCATCACCATGCCGAAGGCCGAGGACGACTTGCCCTTGCCCGCCCCGGTATGGACGATGATCAGACCCTTCTCCTCGGTCTTGGTCTTCATCATCTCGTCCCGCGCGGCCTTGATGGTCTTCATCTTGGCGTTGTGGCGGGCGGTGATGTCCTCCATGCCTCGATCCTTCGCGCTTGACAGGGTTGGGCGTTCGGGCACATTCACCCGAAGCTGGTGTCTGTGTAAACAGATGAAAAGGGAATGCGCCAGGCCACCCGCAACCGGGCCCGGCCCAAGCGCAGCCGCCCCCGCGACCGTGACCGGAGAGGTCGTCCAACGCCACTGGCATGATGCCGGGAAGGCCGGGCGACCACCAGAGGGCCAGATCGGCAGACCGCCCCGGGCGGGTGCCGGCCCGGCCGCCTCTGAAATCCGCAAGCCGGGAGACCTGCCAGCCCGACCGACGAAACCGGACGGGGTGTGCCGGGGTCGGGAGGCTGTCCGAGCCCTCCCGCCATGCGCTCCCGGCCCATCAGGATGTGGGACGCACAGGCGCAATGGCCAATCTCGAAAAGCTGCCCGTCACGGTCATCACGGGCTTTCTCGGCTCCGGCAAGACGACCCTCATCTCCCACCTGATTCGCAATCCCGGCGGCAAAAGGCTCGCCGTGGTGGTCAACGAGTTCGGCGACGTGGGCGTGGACGGCGAGATCCTGAAGGGCTGCGCCCTGCCCGACTGCCCGGCGGAGAACATCATCGAGCTCGCCAACGGCTGCATCTGCTGCACCGTGGCGGATGATTTCATCCCCACCATCGAGGCGCTGATGGCGCTCGATCCGCGCCCCGACCACATCCTGATCGAGACCAGCGGCCTCGCCCTTCCCAAGCCGCTGGTCAAGGCGTTCGACTGGCCGGACATCCGCTCGAAGATCACCGTGGACGGGGTGATCGCCCTCGCCGACGCCGAGGCGGTGGCCGCCGGTCGCTTCGCCCCGGACGTCGCCGCCGTGGACCGGCAGCGCCAGGCGGATGAGAGCATCGACCACGAGACCCCGCTCAGCGAGGTGTTCGAGGACCAGATCTCCTGCGCCGACATCGTGCTCCTCACGAAGGCGGACCTGGCCGGCCCGGAGGGCGTCGCCAAGGCGAAGGCGCTGATCCATGCCGAGGCGCCGCGCCCGCTGCCCATCATCGAGGTGGTGGAGGGCGCGGTGGATCCGCGGGTGATCCTCGGCCTCGGCGCGGCGGCGGAGGACGACCTCGATGCCCGCCCGAGCCATCACGACGACTCCTCCGACCACGACCATGACGATTTCGACAGCGTGGTCATCGACATTCCCGAGCTTGCCGACCCGGCCGAGCTGGTGACCCGCATCGCCGCCCTGGCCGAGGGGCAGAACATCCTGAGGGTGAAGGGCTATGCGGCGGTCACGGGCAAGCCCATGCGGCTGCTGGTGCAGGCGGTGGGCGCGCGGGTGCGCCACCAGTACGACCGCCCGTGGCAGCCGGGAGAGGAGCGCCGCGGCCGGCTCGTGGTGATCGCCGAGCATGACGACATCGATGCCGGCGCCATCCGCGCCGTGCTCGCGCCGCAGGCCGAAGCCGCCGAATAGCCATGCACGTCATCTTCCGCGAAAGCCACGGCCTGGAGGAGACCGAGACGCCCACCGATCTCGGGCAGAGCCCGGCCGATCTGGTGGTGCTGTCCTTCTCCGATTCGGACCTCGGCGCGTTCGCGGCCGGCTGGCATCGCGGCGGAGGGCCGGCTGAGGGCATGCCCTCCTTGCGCCTCGCCAACATCGCGGCGCTCAGGCATCCGCTGTCGGTGGACACCTATATCGAGCGCACGCTGAGCGGCGCCAAGGGCATCCTCATCCGGCTGATCGGCGGCCTGCCCTATTGGCCCTATGGCCTGAACCAGATCGAGGCGCTCGCCCGGGCCAAAGGCATCGCCCTCGCGGTGCTGCCCGCCGACGGGCGGCCCGATGCCCGGCTCGATGCGGTCTCCACCGTGCCGCAGTCCACGCTCCGCCGGCTCATGGAGCTGTGCGACGCGGGCGGCGCCGTGGCGGCCCAGGCGGCGCTGGCGCAGATGGCCCTTGCCGCCGGGCTCTACGCCCGTCCGGTGCCGGGCGCGAAATCCGTACCAGAGGTCGGCGCCTGGACGCCGGAGGACGCGGTGGCCTGCCCGGTTCCGCCGATGCTGCAGCAGGACGGGGAAGGGGACGGCGCGCCGCTGGCGCTGGTGGTGTTCTACCGGGCCTATCTGGTGGCGGCCGATCTCCAGCCGGTGGAGGCGCTGTTTTTCGCCCTGCGCCAACGGGGGTTCCGCGTGCTCGGCCTGTTCGCGCCGTCGCTGAAGGCGCCCGATGCGGCCGGCTGGCTGGAGCGGCAGGCGGCGGCGCTCAAGCCGTCGGCCATCGTCAACGCCACCGCCTTCTCCGGCCGGGGCGACGGCGGCTCCTCGCCGCTCGATGCGGCGGGCGTGCCGGTGTTCCAGGTGGCCCTCGCCACCGCCACCCGCAGGGCATGGGAGGAGGCCGAGCGCGGCCTCTCGCCGGCCGACCTCGCCATGCATGTGGTGCTGCCCGAGGTGGACGGGCGGATCTTCGCCGGCGCGGCCTCCTTCAAGGAGCCGGCGGCGCGCGATCCGGACCTCGAATTCACCCGCCAGATCCACGCCCCCCACCCCGGCCGCATCGCCGCCATCGCCGACCGGGTGGCGGCCTGGCACCGGCTGGCGACGCGGCCCGCATCGCAGCGGCGGCTGGCGCTAGTGCTCTCCAGCTATCCCGGGCGCGACTGGAACATGGCCCATGCGGTGGGCCTCGACGCCCTCGCCTCGGCCGAGGCGATCCTGGCCGACCTCGCCGGCGCGGGGCATAAAGTGGAGGACGGCGCGCCCCTCTCCGAGAGCCTCGCGACGGGGCGCATCGTCTGGCCATTGGCGGCGTACGAGGCGGCGCTCGCCGGTCTTCCCGCGAAGCTGCGCGAGGATCTCCACGCTGCCTGGGGCGCGCCGCAGGATAATCCCGGCCTCACGAACGACGGCTTCGCCTTCGCCGCCGTCCGGCGCGGCAACATGGTCGTGGCGCTCCAGCCCGAGCGCGGGCTCAAGGCCCAGCGCGACGGCGAGTATCACGATCTCGCCCGGGTGCCGCGCCATGCCTATGTGGCCTTCTATCTGTGGCTGCGCGGCGCGGTGGATGGGCTGATCCACATCGGCGCCCACGGCACGCTGGAATGGCTGCCGGGCAAGGCGGTGGCGCTGTCCGGGAGCTGCTGGCCTGAGGCGCTGGCGGGCGCCCTGCCGGTGATCTATCCCTTCATCGTCAATGATCCGGGCGAGGCGGCGCAGGCCAAGCGGCGCATCGGCGCGGTGACCCTCGGCCACATCCCGCCGCCGCTCCGGCCGTCCGGCACGCAGGGGCGCCTCGCGCGGCTCGAAGCCCTGCTCGACGAATTCTCCAATGCCGACGGGCTCGACCCGCGGCGGCGCGACCGCCTCATCCGGGACATCCGCGACGAGGCGCAGGCGCTCGGCGTCGAGCGCGACCTCGCCCTCGATGCCGCCGCAAGCCCGCACGAGGCGGTCACCCGCATCGACCGCTTCGTCTGCGACGTGAAGGAAAGCCAGTTCGGCGAGGGCCTCCACGTCTGGGGCCGCGCTCCCGAGGCACCGGGCGCCTTCGATGCGCGCCCCTCGGCGGCGGCCGAGCGGCAGGCGCTGCTCGCTGCCCTCGACGGCCGGCGCATCGCGCCCGGACCCGCCGGCTCGCCCTATCGCGGCCGCTCCGACGTGCTGCCCACCGGGCGCAACCTCTTCACCACCGATCCGCGCGCGGTGCCGACCCGCGCCGCTTATGCCCAGGGCGTGCGCCTCGCCGAGGAGCTGGTGCGCCGCCACCTTCAGGACGAAGGCGACTGGCCGCGCGCCCTCGTCATCGACCTGTGGGGCTCGGCCACCATGCGCACCGCCGGCGAGGAATTCGCCATGGCGCTGGCGCTGCTCGGCGTGCGTCCGGTGTGGGACGCCGGATCGGAGCGGGTGTCGGGCATCGAGGTGCTGCCGCTGGCCGAGCTGGAGCGGCCGCGCATCGACGTGACGCTGCGCATCTCCGGCCTGTTCCGCGACGTGTTTCCCACCCTCTCGGCGCTGTTCCAGCAGGCGGTGCGCGCCCTCGCCGCCCGCGACGATGAAGCCGAGTGGAATCCCTATGCGGGCCGCGACGAGGCGCGCGTCTACGGCCCGGCGCCGGGCGGCTTCGGGCTCGGCATGGGCGGCACCCTCGAGGACTATTCCGATGCGGCGCGCCGGGCGGCGGGCGAGGCCTGGCTCGCCGCCAGCGGCTTCGCCCATGACGGCACCGGCGCGCGCCGCGACGAGGCGGGCCTGCGCGCGCGGGTGGCCGGGGCCGATGCCTTCGTCCACCTCCAGGACCTGCCCGAGACCGACCTTCTCCTCGCCGAGGACTATGCGGGCCACGAGGCGGGCTTTGCCGCCGCGCAGGCGGTGACCGGCGGCAGCGCCGCGCTCTACCACCTCGACAATACCGATCCCGCCCGCCCCCGCGCCCGCCCGCTCACCGAGGAGATCTCGCGGGTGGTGCGCGCCCGCGCCGCCCATCCCGGCTGGATCAAGGGCATGCGGGCGCACGGCTTCCGCGGCGCGGCGGAGATCGCCGCCACGCTGGAGAACATGGCCGCCTTCGCCCATCTGGCGGGGGCCGTGCCGGCCCACCTGTTCGATCTCTATTGGGAGGCGACCCTCGGCGACACGGAGGTCACCGCCTTCCTCGAAGCCGCCAACCCCGAGGCGCTGGCGGCCATGCGCGCGCGCTTCGCCGCGCTCCATGCGGCGGGGCTCTGGTCGTCGCGGCGCAACTCCATCGTCGCCGAGCTGGAGGCCGGAGAATGAGCGCGCCGGCGATCAAGGGCTGGTGCCCCGGCGCCCACCGGCCGATGCTGTCGGGCGACGGTCTCGTGGTGCGCGTGCGCCCGCCGCTCGGCGCGCTGGCACCCCATCAGGCGCGCGGCCTCGCCGATCTCGCCGCCGCCCACGGCCACGGCATCCTGGAGCTGACCAACCGGGCGAACGTGCAGGTGCGCGGCGTCACCGAGGCGGCCCATCCGGCGCTGCTCGATGGCCTCGCCCAGCTCGGCCTGCTCGACGCCGACGACGCCACCGAAGGCCGGCGCAACATCGTCACCAACCCCTTCCGCTCCCTCGCGGCGGACGACCTTGAGACCCGCTGCGCGCGGGCGCTGACGGACGCGCTCGCCGCCCCGGACTTCGCCGCGCTGCCATCGAAGTTCGGCTTCGTCATCGATGCGGGAGCGGACCGGCAGCTTGCGGCGATCAGCGGCGACATCCGCATCGAGGCATCGGGCGGCGCGCTGATGGTACGCGCCGACGGGCAAGCGGGCGGGCGCGGCGCGGCGGATGTTGCGGAGGCGGTCGACCTCGCGCTCCGGCTCGCCCGCTGGTTCCTCGCTTCCGGCGGCGTCGGAGCGGACGGACGGGGCCGGATGAGCCGGCATCTCGCCGCCGGCGCCGTGCTGCCCCCTGCCCTCGCCGGCGAAGCGCCGCCCAACCCCGACGCGCCGCTGCCGGGCCCCGGCGCCATGGGAGCGGGCCTCAACGTGGCGGCCGCCTTCGGCCAGTTCCGCGCCGAGGATATGGCCCGCCTCGCCGATACCGGCGCGAGCACTCTCCGCATCACGCCCCACCGCATGGTGCACCTGCCCGATCCGCGCGACACCGCGCCGATCACCGGCGCGCGGGATCTCATCACCACCCCCGGCGATCCCCTGCTCGGCGTCGTCGCCTGCACCGGCGCGCCCGGCTGTCCGCAGGCCAGCGTTGCCACCCGCGAGCTGGCCCGCGCGCTCGCGCCGTTGATGCCGCGCGGCGCGCTGCTGCATGTCTCGGGCTGCGCCAAGGGCTGCGCCCATCCGGCCCGCGCGGAGCTGACCCTGGTGGGGCGCGCCGGCGCGTTCGACCTTGTCACAAAAGGTGCACCGTGGGATGAACCCGAGCGCCGCGGGATGGCCCCGCGGCAGGTGGAAACGATGGTTGGCGGCTGACCGATGCCCTACGAATACGAAACCGACGGCGCGGCCATCTATGCCCAGTCCTTCGCCACCATCCGGGCGGAGGCGGACCTCAAGCCGTTCGACGCTGACGAGGAGCAGGTTGCGGTGCGCATGATCCATGCCGCCGGCATGGTGGGCCTTGAGGCGCACATCCGCTTCTCGCCCGGCATGGTCGCCGCCGCGCGGGCAGCGCTGGAGGCCGGCGCGCCGATCCTGTGCGATGCCCGCATGGTCTCGGAGGGCGTCACCCGCAAGCGCCTGCCGGTGGACAATGCGGTGATCTGCACGCTGCAGGAGCCCGAGGTGCCGGCCCTCGCGGCGCGCCTTCGCACCACGCGCTCGGCCGCCGCGGTGGAGCTGTGGCGCCCCCGCCTCGAGGGTGCGCTCGTGGCCATCGGCAACGCGCCGACCGCCCTCTTCCATCTGCTGGAGATGCTGGAGCAGCCCGACTGCCCGCGCCCGGCGGCCATCATCGGCTGCCCCGTGGGCTTCGTCGGCGCGCGGGAATCCAAGGACGCCCTTTGGGCGGCGCAGCCGGCGCCCAGCCTCATCGTCGAGGGCCGCCTCGGCGGCAGCGCCATCACGGTCGCCGCCATCAACGCCATCGCGAGCCGCGCCGAATGAGCATGGGCACGGTCTATGGCGTGGGGCTCGGCCCCGGAGATCCGGAACTGATGAGCGTGCGCGCCGACCGGCTGGTGCGCGGCGCCCGCAACATCGCCTATTTCCGCAAGGCCGGCCTTCCCGGCCGGGCGCGCGGCATCGTCGAGGGCATGGTGCGGGCCGACGCGCGGGAATATCCCATGGATTATCCGGTCACCACCGAGATCCCCCTCGCCGACCCGCGCTACAACGAGGCGCTGTCCGGCTTCTATGCCGGGGCGACCGCCCATCTGCGCGCTTTGGCGGAAGCCGGCGAGGACGTGGTGGTGCTGTGCGAGGGCGATCCCTTCTTCTACGGCTCCTTCATGCACCTGCACATCCGCCTCAAGGACCACGTGCCGGTGAAGGTGGTGCCGGCGATCACCGGCATGTCGGCGGCCTGGACCGCGACCGGCGCGCCGGTGACCTGGGGCGACGACGCCCTCGCGGTTCTGGCCGGCACCCTGCCGGAGCCGGAGCTCGCGCGCCGCATGGCCGAGGCCGAGGCGCTGGTGGTGATGAAGATCGGCCGCAACCTCGGCCGGGTGCGCCGCGCCCTCGCGGCGGCCGGCAAGGCGGACCGCGCCTTCCTCGTCGAATACGCCAGCATGGTCGAGGAGCGGGTGACCCCGCTTGCCGAGATCGCCGGGGAGAGCGCCCCTTATTTCTCCATCGTCATCGTCCACGGCCAGGGGCGGCGGCCATGAGCGCGGGCGGCGGAAAAGGATGGCTCGCCATCGCCGGGCTGGGTCCGGGCGACGAGCGGCTGATCACGCCGGAGGTGACGGCGGCGCTCGGCGAGGCGACCGACGTGGTGGGCTACATCCCTTATGTGCGCCGCGTCGCGCCGCGCGCCGGGCTGAACCTGCATGAGAGCGACAACCGCGAGGAAATCGACCGCGCCCGCCATGCCCTCGCGCTGGCTGCCGAAGGGCGGCGGGTGGTGGTGGTTTCCTCGGGCGATCCCGGCGTGTTCGCCATGGCCTCCGCGGTGTTCGAGGCGCTGGAAGACGGCGCGCCCGAATGGCGGGCGCTCGACATCCGCGTCCTGCCCGGGGTGACCGCCATGCTGGCGGCCGCCGCCCATGCCGGCGCGCCGCTGGGCCACGACTTCTGCGCCATCAACCTGTCGGACAACCTGAAGCCCTGGGAGCTCATCGAGCGGCGGCTGAAGCTGGCGGCCGAGGCCGATTTCGCCATGGCCTTCTACAATCCGCGCTCCAAATCGCGGCCCGAGGGGTTCGAGCGCGCCCTCGATGTCCTGCGCATGGTGTGCGAGCCCGGCCGCATCGTGATCTTCGCCCGCGCCGTCGCCACCCCGGAGGAGGAGATCCGCGTCGTGCCGCTCAGCGAGGCGCGGCCGGAGATGGCGGACATGCGCACCCTCGTGCTGGTGGGCTCCTCCACCACGCGGGTCATCGCGCGGGAGGGGCGCCCCCTGGTCTACACGCCGAGGTCGGTGTCGGCATGAGCGATCCAGTCGAGCACCGCCTCCACGCTCTCCACCTCGGCCCGTGCGAGGTCGGCCGGCCGGTCGATCATGATCACCGGAAGCCCCAGGCTGCGCGCCGCCGCGATCTTGGCATAGGCGCCGGTGCCGCCGGAATTCTTCGAGACCACGAGCCCGATGCGCTGCTCCTCCATCAGCCGGCGGTCGGCCGCTTCGCTGAACGGTCCGCGATCGACGACCACGTGACAATCGGGGAAGGGCATGGGCTCCTTTTGCGGCTCGACGAGGCGCAGCAGGTAGAAATGCTGCGGATTGGGCGCGAACTCGGCGAGGTGCATGCGCCCCACCGCGAGCATGACGCGCTCGGCCGGACGCGCCAGCGCCGCCACGGCGGCCGGGATGTCGGGCACGCGGATCCAGCGGTCGCCAGCCACCGGCGTCCAGGGCGCGCGGGTCAGCGCCACCAGTGGCACGCCGAGCCGGCCGCAGGCCGCCACCGCATGGGCGCTCATCTGGGCGGCGAAGGGATGGGTGGCGTCGATCACGTGGGTGATGTGGTTGTCGCGCAGATAGGCCTCAAGCCCGGCGATGCCGCCGAAGCCGCCCACGCGCTGCGGCAGCGGCTGGGCCGGCAGCTTCTCCACCCGCCCGGCGAAGGAGACCGTGCCCGAAAGGCCGGCCGCGACCACGGCGCGGGCGAGCGCCGCCGCCTCGGTGGTGCCGGCCAGGATCAGCAGGTTGGGACGCATGTGAGGAGCTCTCATGGCTGAGGCTGGAAGGGCCGATGCGCCGATGGCCGAAGCCCCCTGGCTGACCATCGTCGGGCTCGGCGAGGATGGACCCGACGGCCTGCCCCCCGCAAGCCGCGCCGCGCTCGAAGCGGCCGAGGTGGTCCTGGGCGCGGCGCGCCATCTGTCGCTGCTGCCGGATCTTGCGGCCGAACGGATCTTATGGCCGGTGCCGTTTGCCGACGGCCTGCCGCTGCTGCGCGCCCTGCGCGGACGCCGGGTGGGCGTGCTGGCCTCGGGTGATCCGTTCTGGTTCGGCGCCGGCAGCGTGATCGCCCGCGAATTCGCCCCCGGCGAATGGCGCGCCCTGCCCGGTCCCTCCACCTTCTCCCTCGCCGCCGCCCGGCTCGGCTGGCCTATCGAGCGCACGGCCTGCCTCGGCCTTCATGCGGCGCCGCTGAGCCGCCTGCGGCCGCACCTCGCGCCGGGTGCGCGGGCGCTGGCGCTGCTGCGCGACGGCGCGGCGGTGGCGGAGCTGGCCGCCTATCTCGCCGCCGCGGGCTTCGGCGCCAGCCGGCTGTGGGTGATGGAAGCCCTGGGCGGGCCGCGCGAGCGGGTGACACAGGCCCGCGCCGATGCGCTGCCGCCGGACGGCTTCGCGCACCCGGCGTGCGTCGCGCTGGACGTGGAAGGGACAGGCGCGGTGGTGCCCTGCACCTCGGGCCTCGATGATGCGTTCTTCGACAACGACGGGCAGATCACAAAGCGCCCGGTGCGGGCGCTGACCCTCTCGGCGCTGGCGCCACGGCCCGGCGAGCTGTTGTGGGACATCGGCGGCGGCTCCGGCTCGGTGGCGATCGAATGGCTCTTGAGCCATCCGGCGACCGAAGCGATCAGCATCGAGGCCCATCCGGATCGTGCCGCCCGCATCCGCATCAACGCCGCACGGCTCGGCGCCGATCGCCTTCAGGTGGTCGAGGGAACTGCGCCCGCGGCGCTGGAGCACCTCGCAGCGCCGCAGGCCGTGTTCATCGGCGGCGGCCTGTCGGGGGCCCTGCTCGATCATCTCACCGCGCGCCTCGCGCCGGGCACGCGGCTGGTGGCCAATGCGGTCACCCTGGAATCCGAGGCGGTGCTGGCGCAGGCGCACGCCCGGCGCGGCGGCGAGCTGCTGCGCATCGAGCTGGCGAAGGCCGCGCCCCTCGGCGGGCGGCGCGGCTGGAAGGCGGCCTATCCGGTGGTGCAATGGAAGGTGGTGCTGTGATGGCCGCGCGGCGCAGGACCTCTCGCGTCCTTTCCAGGGGAGACCGGCGATGACCGTGCATTTCATCGGCGCCGGCCCCGGCGCGCCCGACCTCCTGACCCTGCGCGGCCGCGACCTCATCGCCGCCTGCCCGGTCTGCCTCTATGCCGGCTCGCTGGTGCCCGAGGCGGTGCTGGCGCACTGCCCGCCGGGCGCGCGCATCGTCAATACCGCGCCCCTGGACCTCGACGCCATCATGGCCGAGATCGCCCGCGCCCATCAGGCGGGCGAGGACGTGGCGCGGCTGCATTCCGGCGACCTCTCGGTCTGGTCGGCCATGGGCGAGCAGGTCCGCCGGCTGGAGGCGCTCGGCATCCCCTTTACGGTGACGCCGGGCGTGCCCTCGTTCGCCGCGGCGGCGGCCGCGCTGGGGGCGGAGCTGACCCTGCCGGGGCTCGCCCAGTCGGTGGTGCTTACCCGCACGCCGGGCCGCGCCTCCGCCATGCCGCAGGGCGAGACCCTCGCCGCGTTCGGCGCCACCGGGGCGACGCTCGCCATCCATCTGTCGATCCAGAACATCGCCCGGGTGGTGGCGGACCTGTCGCCCCATTACGGGCCGGACTGCCCGGTGGCGGTGGTCTACCGGGCGAGCTGGCCCGATCAGCGCATCATCCGCGCGACGCTCGCCACCATCGAGGCCGCGCTCTCGGACGACATCTCGCGCACCGCGCTCATCCTCGTCGGCCCGGCGCTGGCGGCGCAGGGCTTCACGGAAAGCCGGCTCTACGCCGCCGACTACGATCGCCGCTACCGTCCGCAGTCGGCCGAGAGCCCCTGGGCGGGCTGGACGCCGGACGATGAGTGATCCACGCGCCAACGGCTTCCCGCCGGGCCTCCTCGTTTCCGCGCCCTCGTCCGGCACGGGCAAGACCACGGTGGTGCTGGGGCTGCTCCGGGCGCTGGTGGAGGACGGCCTCGCGGTGCAGCCGTTCAAGTCCGGGCCCGACTATATCGACCCCGCCTTCCACCGTGCCGCCAGCGGGCGCGCCTCATTCAACCTCGACAGCTGGGCCATGGGGGAGGAGCTGTTCTCGGCCATCGCCGCACGGGCGCGGGGCGCCGACCTGTGCCTCGCCGAAGGCTCCATGGGCCTCTACGACGGGGTCGCCACGCGCGGCCGCATCGGCTTCGGATCGAGCGCGGAGACGGCGCAGGCGCTGGGCTGGCCGGTGATCCTGGTGCTCGACGTGGGCGGCCAGGCGCAATCCGCCGCCGCCACCGCGCTGGGCTTTGCCCGCTACATGCCCGATCTGCCGTTCGCGGGCGTGATCCTGAACCGGGTGGCGAGCCCGCGCCACGAGCGCCTCGTCCGGCTCGGCATGGAGCGGGCGGGGCTCACGGTGCTGGGCGCGCTGCCCCGGCGCGGTGATCTCACCCTGCCCGAGCGCCATCTCGGCCTGATCCAGGCGGCGGAGCATCCCGACCTCGAGGCCGCCATCGCCGGCTATGCCAGCTTCCTGCGCGCCCATGTGGACCTTGCCGCCGTCGCGGCGGCGGCGCGCGGGTCCCGGACGCCGGACGCCGGCCCCCTGCCACCCCCGCCGGCGCAGCGTATCGCCCTGGCGCAGGACCTCGCCTTTTCCTTCACCTATCCGCACCTCGTGGAGGGATGGCGCGCGGCGGGGGCCGAGATCCTGCCCTTCTCCCCCCTCGCCGATGCGGCGCCCGACCCGACCGCCGATCTCGTCTGGCTGCCGGGGGGCTATCCCGAGCTCCATGCCGGGCGCCTCGCGAGCGCCGGGCGCTTCCTGGCGGGGCTGCGCCGCCATGCCGAGGGCCGCCCGGTGCATGGCGAGTGCGGCGGCTACATGGTGCTTGGCGACGCGCTGATCGACAAGGAGGGGGTGCGCCACCCCATGGCGGGGCTGCTGGGGCTCGTCACCTCCTACGAGACGCGCAGGCTCCATCTCGGCTACCGCCGGGCGGAGCTTGAGGCCCCCATGCCGGGGCACGCCGCCGGCGCGGTGCTGCGCGGCCACGAGTTCCATTACTCCACCATCCTCGCGCAGCCCGACGCGCCGCTCGCCCGGGTCGCCGATGCCGACGGCACTCCGGTGCCCGAAACCGGCTCGCGGCGCGGGCAGGTGACCGGGACCTTCTTCCATCTGATCGCACAGGAGCGCCCGTGAGCGGGTTCGTCAGCTTCGTCGGCTCCGGGCCCGGTGATCCGGAACTGCTCACCCTCAAGGCCGCGGACCGCCTGAAGCGGGCCGACGCGGTGCTGTTCGACGATCTGTCGGCGGGGCCGATCCTCGCGCTCGCGCGGCCGGGCGCGGACCTCGTTGGGGTGGGCAAGCGCGCCGGGCGGCCCTCGCCCCGGCAGGACCACGTGAGCCGGCTGCTGGTGGATTATGCCCGGGCCGGCGGGCGGGTGGTGCGCCTGAAGTCGGGCGACGGCGGCCTGTTCGGGCGCCTGGAGGAGGAGCTGGTGGCGGTCCGGGCGGCGAGCATCGCCTACGAGATCGTGCCCGGCATTCCCTCGCCCTTCGCGGCGGCGGCGGCCTGCGGCATTCCGCTGACCCGCCGCCTGACCGCCCGGCGCGTGCAGTTCGTGACCGGGCACGACGTGGACGGCCGCCTGCCGCCCGATATCGACCTCGCCGCCCTGGCCGATCCGAAGGCCTGCACCGTGGTGTTCATGGGCCAGCGCACCTTTCCCGCCCTCGCCGCCGCGCTGATGGAGCGCGGCCTTGCCGGCGACACGCCCGCGCTGCTGGCGGAAGCGGTGGGAACGCCCGAGCAGGCGCTCCACCGCCTCACCGTCGCCGCGCTGGCGGAGCGGCTTGCCGGCGCGGTGAGCAGCCGGCCGGCTCTGATCGTATACGGACCCCTCGCGGAACTGGGGGTGGGCTTTGACTGAGCTCTGGCTGATCGGCATCGGCACCGGCAACCCGGCCCATGTGACCCTCGAGGCGCACCGGGCGCTGCGCGAGGCGGCGCTCATCCTGGTGCCACGCAAGGGGCCGGACAAGGCGGACCTCGCGGACCTGCGCCATGCCATCCTCAAGGACTGCGGCAGCACCGCGCCGGTGGCCGAGTTCGACATGCCGGTGCGCGACGAGAGCCTGCCCTATCTGGAGCGCGTCCGGCGCTGGCACGACGCCATTGCCGCGCTCTGGGCGCGCAGCATCGCCGAGGCCCGGCCGAACGGCCCGGTGGCACTGCTCGTCTGGGGTGATCCGGGCCTCTACGACAGCACCCTGCGCATCGCCGAGCGGCTCGATCCGCGCCCGCGCCTGCGCGTGGTGCCGGGGATCTCCGCCCTGCAGGCGCTCACCGCCGCCCATGCCATCCCGTTCAACACGGTGAACGGCGCGGTCACGGTGACCACCGGCCGCCGGCTGCGCGACTTCGGCTGGCCGGAGGGCGCCGACACCGTGGTGGTGATGCTCGACGGGGAATGCTCCTTCCAGCGCCTCGATCCGGCGGGTCTCGACATCTGGTGGGGCGCCTTCCTCGGCATGCCCGAGCAGGTGCTGGAGGCGGGCCCCCTGGCCGAGGCGGCCCCGCGCATCCTCGCCGCCCGCGCCGAGGCCCGCGCCCGCCACGGCTGGATCATGGACATCTACCTGCTGCGCCGCCGCGCCTAGGGACCGGCGGCGGCGGTAGTGTCTCAGTTTGAAATTTGGCTCCCTTGACCACCGCCATCCTATGGCCGAATCCCGTGCTATGCTAACCGACAAGCATGAGGAGGATGCATGTATATCAGTGATGATGCAGACATGGCGACGGTGGTGTGTGAAACGGTCTCTGCCCTTAAAGAGGGCGCCCGACACGTTGGAAAAGCGGACCGCGGGATTTCACCGGAGCAGATTGAAGAGATCGAGGCCGCAATCCGCACGCTTCAGAGTGCTCTCGATTTCAAGAAGCGAGCGAATGATGCCCAAAGGTCCTAAAGGCGAGAAGCGCCCCGCTGACGTGATCGGCAATGCCGTCCACGTCATGCGCATTGCCACGGGTGAGATCGAGGAAGGCGCCCCCGTGGATGACGGGAAAGACCCGGCCGCGAAGGCGCTGGGGGCCAAGGGCGGGAAGGCGCGCGCCGAACGGATGAGCCCGGAACGGCGCGCGGAGATCGCAAAAAAAGCAGCCAAACTGCGCTGGGCTGCGAAATCTGATTAGATTCTTGGCGCCTTAATCATTGCGGATCCTAAGTGATTTTCAACGATCTTTGCCGCTCCGGATACACCAAAACTGTGCATATAACAGTGGTGCACTGTAAGAACCGCATCTTGAAGCTTTCTATCATCTTCAAGCCGCTCAATAGCAAGGCCGATATTTATGCATTCATCTAGATGAATGTGCCTACTGTGAGATTTTGTTATATCTATGTCTGATAGAACGTCTACGATTGATGCGGCTTTAGTCGCTGCATCATGCTGACCATCAAACATTACGCTTTCTAATTTTTTTTTGACGAATTCCTTGGACCAATCAACAGCCTGTTCACACTGCCCGATAAATGTAGGGTTGTATTTGTTTAGAATAAACTGCCAAATTTTTATTTTTTCAGGGTCAGACTTTATTTCATTGAGAGCGCGCTCTATTTCTTTTTTTACCGCGGCTGCTGGTAATCCATGGATTTGCGGATCAATCGGGCCAAGATTTGAATGCTTTGCCATTACGATCGACTTGCATGCGCAAGCCATCATCGTTCCAGCCGACATAGCAATTTGCGGAACTATGGCCCGAATGTTCTTTCCAAATATTCTGTGTAGATAGTCAACTATAGACTCAGCGGCAGCTATCCCGCCGCCTGGAGTATGAAGTATCAGATCCAAGCCATTCGCCTTATCAATTTTGTGAATGGCCATCATGAACGCGTTTTTATCTTCATCATTAACTTCTATTCCTGGAAGGTCTGGGCTTGACAGCCACCCGGAATAGTACGCGATTGTTGATCGTCCAGTAAGTGTCGCTAAGCGCTTGAGATATTTGCGCCTAACTTGGTCTACGGCGATTACGTGCCTTTTGAACTGGTTAGCGTCTCGCGTCTGGATTTCGTCCAGAACCTGCGTCCAGTTTGGCATTCTCAAGCCTCTCGCGAATCATGGTGTCCCCTAAATTGTAGACCGTGCGCATACGGACCTGTCCATGGCGCGCAAATGGTTCGATTCGAGGCGCGTCGGCCGACCCGACGATAACCCCCTGATTGATAAGGTCCTGGAATTGATTTGCCAGAGATTTCATGGCGCCCTCACGCATTCCCCAATGTCCTCTAACTACCTTATTTGGGAATCGTTTCAATGATGAACTTATCGCCTTGACGGTAAGCATAAATTTTCATATTAAATGGGCATGAACAAGCTGCCTCTCGCCAAGCGCGTCCAAATCCTCTCCATGCTGTGCGAGGGCTCGTCCATGCGGTCGATCTCCCGCGTGGTGGACGTGAGCATCAACACGGTGTCCAAGCTGCTGGTTGATGCGGGAAAGGCCTGTGCGGCCTTCCATGACGAGCGGGTGCGAGGCGTCACCTCCAAGCGCATCCAGTGCGATGAGATTTGGTCGTTCACCTACGCGAAGCAGAAGAACGTCGCCTCCGCCAAGGCAGCCCCTGAAGAGGCTGGCGATACCTGGACATGGACGGCGCTGGACGCCGACTCCAAGCTGATCCTGTCTTGGCTCGTAGGCGGGCGTGACAGCGAATATGCGATGGCGTTCATGGACGATCTGCGGTCGCGCCTAGCGAACCGCGTGCAGCTCACCACGGATGGGCACCGCGCTTACCTTGAGGCGGTTGAAGGCGCATTCGGTGGCGATATCGACTATGCGATGCTGGTGAAGCTGTACGGCGCGGCTCCGGAGAGCTTCAAGGGCCGCTACAGCCCTGCGGAATGCATCGGCGCCCGCAAGGAGCGGATCGAAGGCAACCCCGACAAGGCGCATGTCAGCACATCCTACGTGGAGCGCCAGAACCTCACCATGCGGATGCAGATGCGCCGGTTCACACGCCTGACGAACGGCTTCTCGAAAAAGTTCGAGAACCACATGCATATGGTGGCGGTCTACACCGTTTGGTACAACTTCGTGAAGATGCACAAGACGCTGCGCATGACGCCTGCCATGGCTTCGGGTGTGTCGGACCGCCTGTGGTCGATGGAGGACCTCGCCGTTATGGTGGACGAGGCCGCCCCGAAGCTGGGCAAGCGCGGCCTCTATAAAAAGCGCGGCAAAGAAATTTCAAACTGAGACACTACCGCGGCGGCAAGGTCCTTGACACCGGGCCCGTTGGCCCATACCAAAATGGCTGTGGTATCCGTTCCGGCGCAAGGATTTTCAGTGCGTTCCGCTGCACCGGGAGGGATCAAAAGGGAATTCGGTGCGCCGCCCCCAGCGGCAAGTCCGAGGCTGCCCCCGCAACTGTAATTGGCGAGCCTTCTCCCCTCGCGTGTCACTGGCGCCGGATGGCGCCGGGAAGGCCGGGCGGAGGCGACGACCCAAGAGCCAGGAGACCTGCCACGGCCGTCCGCACCTGCGGGCGGAGGTTCGTCGGACGCCGGGGTGAGCGTCGTGCGCGATCACGGCGGGTCCCTGGCGGATGATCGGGCGTCCCGGCGTGTGAGCCTCAAGTATCCCCGCGTCTCCTTGAGCAATTCGGGCCGTGCTGCGGCCCGTGTGGGGAGACATGACCTTGAAGTTCTTCACGTCCCTGCTGGCCGGCGCCGCGCTCGCCTGCGTCGGCGCGCTGCCGGCCGACGCCCATTTCCAGCTCATCTACACGCCGCAGGCCAATCTGGAGAAGCCGCAGGAAATCCCGCTGCTGCTGGTCTTCTGGCACCCGTTCGACAACGGCCCGGTGATGGACATGGGCCAGCCCGAGCAGTTCTTCGTCACCCGCAAGGGGACCCGGACCGATCTTCTCGCCACGCTCAAGCCGGTGACCTTCAAGGGCGCGGAGAATTCCGCCGCCGCCTTCTCCACGCAGGTCGCCGTCAGGGGGCTGGGCGACCACATCTTCGCGCTGGTGCCGGCGCCCTACCTCGAGAAGAGCGAGGACAAATACATCCAGCAGGTCACCAAGGCCTTCGTGAACCTGGGCGGCGTGCCGAGCGGATGGGACGAGCCGCTGGGCCTCGCCACCGAGATCCTGCCGCTCAACAAGCCCACCGCCATCGTCGCCGGCTCCACCTTCACCGGCCAGGTGCTGAGCGGGGGCGAGCCGGTGCCCGGCGCCGAGGTCGAGGTCGAATACATGGCCGCCGAGCCCGATCTTGCCACCCTCTCCCCCGGCAGGACGACCGCCGTGCCGCCGCCCGGGGGCACCCTGGTGGCGAGGACCGACCGGAACGGCGTCTTCACCTTCGGCATTCCCCGCGCCGGCTTCTGGGGCTTCGCCGCGCTCGGAACGGGGCCGGTCAAGGAATTCCAGGGCAAGACCCTGTCGCAGGACGCGGTGCTGTGGATCCGCGCCAACGATCTCAAGTGACGCGAGGGAGGCGGACATGCACATCGTCGACGGAGCGCTTTCGACCCCTGTCCTCGTGGCCGGCGCGGCGCTGGCCATCGCCGGCGTCGGCTACGGCCTCAAGAAGATGCCCACGGAGAAGATCCCGGCCGCGGGCGTGCTGAGCGCGGCGTTCTTCGTCGCCTCGCTGGTGCACGTCCCCATCGGCCCGTCGAGCGTCCACCTCATCCTCAACGGCCTTGCCGGGCTGGTGCTCGGCTGGGCCGCGGTCCCGGCGCTGTTCGTCGCCCTGCTGCTGCAGGCGGTGTTCTTCGGCTTCGGCGGCCTCACCGTGCTGGGGGTGAACACGGTCAACATCGCGCTGCCGGCGGTCGCGGTTTACTACCTCTGCCGGCCCGGCATCGTGCGCGCCTCGCCGCGCGGCGCGGCGCTCTGGGGCGCGGCCGGCGGCGCGCTGGCCATCGCCTTGACCACCCTGTGCGTCGGCCTCGCGCTGGCGCTCTCGGGGGAGGAATTCATCCCCGCCGCCAAGCTGGTCTTCCTGACCCATATCCCCATCATGGCGATCGAGGCCCTCATCACGGGGGCGGCGGTCTATCTCGCCCGCCGCGTCAAGCCCGAGCTGTTCGCCACCTTCGCCGCGCCCGCCATGGGGAGCCTGACGCCATGAAGACGACCGCCGCAACTCTGCTCCTCGCCCTGGTCCTGGCGGGCGGCACGGCGCTGCCGGCGCTGGCGCACAAGGTCGTCGCCGGAGCCTATGCCGCGGGCGACCATATCGAAGGCGAGATCGGCTTCTCCGACGGCACCATGGCCGGCAACGCGCTGGTCGAGGTCCTGGCCGAGGACGGCAGCAAGCTCGGCGAGACCCGCACCGCGCAGGACGGCACCTTCACCTTCACCCCGACGCGGAGAGCGGTCCTCATCTTCCATGCCGACCTCGGCAGCGGCCACGTCGCGGAGGTCCGGCTGGAGCCATCCGAGCTGCCGGCGAGCCTCGCCGCGGCGGGCGCGGGCGGATCGGCGACGGCGGCCGCCGGCCCGGCGGCGACGGAGGCCGCGGCGGGCGGGTCCGAGACGGCGGCGGCGGCATTGCGCGTCACCGACGCGCAGCGGGCCGCGCTCGCCGAGGCGGTGCGCAACGAGGTGCGGCCGCTCAGGCGCGAGATCATCGCGCTCAAGGAGCGGAACGACATGCAGTCGATCCTCGGCGGCCTCGGCTATATCGCCGGCCTGTTCGGCCTCTGGTTCTTCCTGTCGGCCCGCCGCCAGGGCCAGAAGACGGCGCAGGGCTGATGGGCCACCTCGTCCGTGCCGGCACGCCGGGGCTTCTGGAGACGGCGCCGACACGCCCCAGCCCGCTCGAAGGCCTCGACGGCCGGGTCCGCATCGTCGCCGCCGCCGTCTTCGCCCTGGTGGTGGTGTCGCTGACCCATTTCGGGCCGCTGCTGGCGGCGCTCGCCGGTGCCCTGGGCGTGATGCTGCTCGCCCGCCTGCCCGTCCGCCGGACCCTGCGCCGGGTGGTGACCATGGATTCCTTCATCATCCTGATGATCGCCATGCTGCCCTTCACCGCCCCCGGCGAGCCGCTCTTCACCCTCTTCGGCTTTCCCGCCAGCCGGGAAGGGTTCGTCCAGGCGGCGATGATCGCGCTCAAGGCCAACGCCGTGGTGCTGATGGCGATGGCGCTGCTCGCCGCGATCGAGCCGGTCGCCTTCGGCCGGGCGCTGGCCCGGCTCGGCGCGCCCGAGCGGCTCGTCCACCTCATCCAGTTCAACATCCGCTACATCGACGTGCTCGACCAGGAATATCGCCGGCTGCGCGTCGCCATGCGGGCCCGCGGCTTCCGGCCGGCGAACGCGCACCACACCTATGTGAGCTTCGGCTATCTCATCGGCATGATGCTGATCCGCGCACTGGAGCGCTCGGAGCGCATCCTCGCCGCGATGAAGTGCCGGGGCTTCACCGGCCGCCTGTATCTGGAGGCCGATGAGCGCATCCGGGCCGCCGACCTCGGGTTCGCCGCCGCCCTCGGCGCCTTCGGTGCCGGGCTCCTCGCCTGGGAGGTGATGCTCCGTGCCGCCGCTCATTGAAGCCCGAGGCCTCGTCTTCGCCTATCCGGGGCAGCCGCGGGTCCTCGACGGCGCCGATCTCGCGCTCCTGCCGGGGGAGCGGGTCTGTCTCCTCGGCCCCAACGGCGCCGGCAAGAGCACGCTGCTGCAGATCCTGGTGGGCCTCCTCGTCCCCGAGGCGGGCTCGGTGAGCGCCTTCGGCAGCGTCCGGCGGCAGGAGCGCGACTTCTTCGAGGTGCGCCGGCGCGCCGGCTTCGTCTTCCAGGACCCCGATGACCAGCTGTTCTGCCCGACGGTGGCGGAGGACGTGGCCTTCGGCCCCCGCAACCAGGGCCGGAGCCGGGCCGAGGCGGAGGCCATCGTCGATGCGACCCTCGCGCGCCTCGATCTGCTGCACCTGCGCGATCGCGTCACCCACAAGCTCTCGGGCGGCGAGAAGCGGCTGGTGACGCTGGCGGCGGTGCTCGCCATGGAGCCGGAGGTGCTGCTGCTCGACGAGCCGACCAACGCCCTCGACGAGCGCGTCTACGCCCGCCTGGTGGAGATTCTCCGCGGCCTGCCACAGGCGATGATCGTGGTGTCGCACGACCCCTATTTCCGCCATGCCATCGGCACGCGCAGCGTCCGCCTCGGCGACGGCCGGGTGACCGGGATCGACGAGCCATCGCCCCCCGATCCGCGGATCGACGCACGCTCCCTATGACGGGCGGGGCGCGGCGGGGCGTTGCTTGCCTTTGTGCGGTGCCGCGCCCAAGATGAACGGCATCGGCCCTTCAAGGTGGCGAGGGGCGCCGTGCCTTCATTGCTCCGTCGCAGGCACCGCGTAGACGCAGTGCCTGCACCGCTCTCGAACCGAATTGCGCGCGATGGAAGAAAACCCCGCTCCAACGCAGACCGGCGGCGCGACGTCCGCCGACCCGTCCGCGCCGGCCTCCCCGCCCGCGGGCGGGGCGCCTGACGGGGCCGCGCCGCCCTCCGCCGCTGCGCCGAAGTCCAGCGCCCGCACGGCGGCGGCCATCGTCGCGGTGAGCGTCGCCGCCATCGTCGGCCTGTCGCTGTGGTTTCTGGTGCGCCCGGAACCGCTGCTGGTGCAGGGCGAGGCGGACGCCACCCGCATCGACGTGGCCGCGCGCATCGACGGGCGCATCGCCACGCGGCCGGCCGAGCGCGGCGCCAACGTCGCCGCGGGCGCCGTGCTCCTCACCATCGACAATCCCGAGCTCCTCACCCGGCTCACGGAGGCTCAGGCCGCGAAGGCCGTGGCCGCCGCCGACTTCGCCCGCATCCGGGCGGGCACGCGCGCCGAGGTCATCGCCTCCCGCAAGGCCCAGGTGGCGGCGGCGGATGCCTCCGCCAAGCTCGCGCAGCAGACCTATGACCGCACCCAGCAGCTCACCCAGCGCGACTTCGCCTCGGTGCAGAAGCTGGACGAAGCCACCGCCTCCCTCGACGTAGCCAGGCGCTCCCTGGAACAGGCGAAGCTTTCCTACAGCGAGGCGGTCGCCGGCTACACGGCCGAGGAGCGCGGCGTCGCCGAGGCTGCGGTGGCCAAGGCGGAGGCGGCCATCGGCACCCTCGAAGCGCAGGTCAGGGAGCTCACCGTGACCGCGCCCGTCGCCGCCCAGGTCTACGAGGTGAACACCGAGCCCGGCGAATATGTCTCCCCCGGTGTCCCGCTGGTCGCGCTGGTGGACCTCTCCGACGTGTGGCTGCGCTTCGACCTGCGCGAGGATCTGGTGAACGGCCTGAAGGCCGGCGACCACTTCACCGTGCGCATTCCGGCGCTGGGCGACCGGCCGGTGGAGGTCGAGGTCCGCACCATCGCCACCAAGGGCGAATATGCCGGCTGGCGGGCGACCCGCGCCACCGGCGATTTCGACCTGCGCACCTTCGAGGTGCGCGCCTATCCGGTCGCGCCGCTCGCCGGCCTGCGGCCGGGCATGAGCGCCTATGCCGACTGGCGCGGATCGGCGCGATGACATCGCCCGGACCGGGGCTGCTGTGCGTCGCGGTCCGCGAGGTGCGATGGATCCTCAAGGACCGCGTGGCCTTCCTGCTGTGCTTCGTGGTTCCGCTGATCGCCTTCGGCCTGCTGGCGGCCACCTTCTCTTCCACCGTGATCCGCAGCCTGAAGGTGGACGTGGTGGATGCGGACCGGAGCCCCACCTCCATCACCTTCGTCCACGCCATCCAGGCGGCGCCGGGCACCGAGGTGGCCGAGCGTTCCACGGACCTCACCGGCGCCATGCGGGCGATCCGCTCGGGCGCGGCGATCGCCGCCGTCTACATTCCGCGGGATTTCGAGCGCGACCTGCTGGCGGGCCGGCGGCCGCAGGTGGTTATCTTCGCCAACAAGCAGTATTTCACGCCCGGCAACATCGCCCAGAGCGCGCTGCAGGCGGCCAGCTCCGCCGCCGCGAAGGACATCGCCCTCGCCCCGGCGGCCCGCTCCGGCGCGCGGCCCGGCCCGCTGGTGGTGGAGCAATATGTGCTCACCAACCCGGCGCTGAACTATGCCCAGTTCCTGCTGAGGGCGATCCTGCCTACGGTGCTGCACGTGCTCATCGCCATCGCGGCCGGCTTCGCGGTGGGCTCGGAATTCACCTCGCGCGGCTTCGCGTCGTGGATGACGGCGGCGGGCGGCAGCCCCCTCAACGCGCTGGTGGGCAAGCTTGCGCCTTACTTCGCCATCTACGTGGTCATGATGGCGGTGGGGCTCGGCATCATCCACGGCCTCTATGGGGTGCCGTTCCGGGGCGACCCGGTGGTCGTGACGCTGGCGGCCTTCCTGATGATCGTCGCCTATCTGTCGCTGGCCGCGCTGTTCCAGCTCCTGGTGAAGAACCTGGCGGTGGGGCTCTCGCTCACCGGCATCGTGTGCTCGCCGGCCTTCGGCTTCGCGGGCGTCGGCTTTCCGATCCTCGCCATGGGCGCCTTCGCCAAGGGCTGGGGGGCGCTGCTGCCGCTGCGCTGGTACATCCAGATCCTGTTCGATCAGGCGGCCCGCGGCGTGCCAGTGGCGGACACCGCCGGGCCGTTCGCCGCCCTCGCGGGGCTCGCGCTCGTGTTCTTCGCCCTCGCCTGGATGCGCCTTCGCGCCCTCTTCCGCGCCCCGCCCGAGACGGCGCCCGAGACACCGGCGCCCCTGCCGGACGGCCCGGTCGGCGTCGCCGGCGCCTTCCGGAACGAATATGGCCGCATCCTCGGCGACCGCGGCATGTTCGGCCTGATCGTGCTCGCGCCCATCGTCTACGGGCTGTTCTATCCCCAGCCCTATCTCGGCCAGCTCACCCGCGACATCCCCATCGCCGTGGTGGATGACGACCATACCGAGGTGAGCCGGGCGCTCATCGAGACGCTGGACGCCGACGAGGCGATCGCGGTGGCGCGGCAGGCCACCACCCTCGCCGAAGCGCGCCGCGCGCTGGAGCAGCGCGAGGTGTTCGGCATCGTCGGCATCCCCGAGGGCACCGAGCGGGAGGTGCTGAAGGGCAATCCCGCCCGGGTGCCGGCCTATGTGGATTCGGCCTATTTCCTCGTCTACAACCGCGCGCTCGGCGGCATCGCGGAAGCCGCGGGCAGCTTGAGCGCGGAGCTGTCGGGCGCCGGTGCGCGCCCGGGCGGGAGCCTCTACCACACCGCGCTCGCCTCCGGCTCGCCGGTGGAGGTGGTGAGCGAGCCCTTGTTCAATCCCACCGGCGGCTATGCCAGCTACATCGTGCCGGCGGCCTTCGTGCTGATCCTGCAGCAGACCCTGCTCATGGGCGCGGCGACGGCGGGCGGCCTCGCCTTCCAGCACGGCGGCCGGGCCGCCCGCAGGAGCCGGGGCGGGGCGCGCGCGGTGGCGGGACAGGCCCTCGCCCATCTCGCCCTGGCGCTGCCGGGGGCCGCGCTCTTCCTCATCCTGCTGCCCCGCGTCTATGGCTTCGCTGCGAGCACGCACATCCTGGCGCTGCTCGCGCTGCTCGTTCCGTTCCTCCTCGCGGTGAGCTTCCTCGGCCAGTTCCTCGGCGCCTGGTACCAGCGGCGGGAGACCGCCATCCTGCTCACCATCGCCCTCAGCCTGCCCCTGTTCTTCCTGGTGGGGGTAGCGTGGCCGCCGGAGGCGATTCCCGAGATCCTGCGCCGCGCCGCCGTCATCATCCCCTCGACCCTGGGCATCGACGGCCTCGTGCGCCTCAACCAGATGGGCGCCTCGCTCTTCGATGTCGCCTTCGACTGGCGCGGGCTGTGGGTGCTGGTCCTCATCTACGCCATTCTCGCCATCGCCGCGGGCCGGCTCGCCGGCCGGGGAGAAAGCCGACCATGATGAGGACGAAGCCCCGCCGGCGCCTGATGATGGGCATGGCGCTCTGCCTCTTCGGCGCCGCGACCGCCGGTCTTGAAGCGGCGGAGCCGCCGTCCGTTCCGGGGATGGTGCGCCACACCGAGATCCGCATCGCGCCGGAACTGTCCGGCCGCCTCGCGCAGGTGCCGGTGAAGCCCGGGCAGGCGGTGCGCAAGGGCGAGCTTCTGGCGGTGATCGACACGCCCGAGCTCACCGCCTCCCTCGGCGAGGCGCGGGCGGCGGCGGCGAGCGCGGCGGCCGAGCGCGCCCGCGTCGAGTCCGGGGTGCGGGCGGAGGAGGTGGCGATCCTCGCCGAGGCGGTGCGCACGGCCAACGCAAATCTTCTTCTCGCGCGCGAGCGGCAGAGCCGCGTCGCCGCCCTGGCCGCCAAGGGCTTCTCCAGTCCGCAGGACCTCGACGAGGCCAACGCCTCCCTCGCCAAGGCGGAGGCGGAGGTCGCCCTGAAGACGGCGCAGCACGCCGCCGCCCAGGCCGGCCCCACCCGCGAGGAGCGCGCCCTCGCCGGCGCGCGGGTCGCCCTCGCCGGGGCGCGCGTCGCGGAGATCGAGACCCAGCTCGCCAAGACGCGGCTCCTCGCCCCGGCGGACGGCACGGTGGGCGTCCAGGTGGCCGAGATCGGCGAGATCCTCGCCCCCGGCCGGCCGGTGATGACCCTGGCACGGCAGGATGCGCCCTGGTTCAGCTTCACCATCCGCGAGGACCGGCTGGACGGCCTCACGGTGGGGACCGCCGTCGAGCTCCGGCTTGCGGACGGGCGCACCCTGCCGGCGCGGGTGACGGTGCTGCGGCCGCTCGGGGAGTTCGCCACCTGGCGTGCCGCCCGGGCTGTGGGCGACCACGACCTCAACAGCTTCCGCCTGCGCGTCGATCCGCTCGCCGGACTCGAGGGCCTGGAACCGGGCATGACGGTGTGGCTCGCCGCCAAGCCGTGAGGCGCCCCTAGCACGGCTCCCCCGGAAGGATCCGCCCGACGCAGAAATCGATGAACGCGCGCACCTTGGGCGCGGGATGGGAGAGCTGCGGCCAGACCAGCCAGAATGTCTCCGTCGGCGCGTGATCCTCCAGAAAGGCGACGAGCGCCCCGGAAGCCAGCCCCTCCGCGGCGAGGAAGTCGGGCATCTGGGCGACGCCGAGGCCCGCCAGGGCGGCCGACAGGACGCCTTCCATATTGGTGCTCGCGAACGCCGCGCGCCCGCCCGCCGCGTCGTCGTGGCCGGCGAGGCGCCAGGGTTGCAGCCGCTCGGAGCCGGGATGGCGGAAGCGGATCCGGGCGTGCGCCTTCAGGTCCTCGAGGTTTTGCGGCGCGCCCCGCCGCGCCACATAGCCCGGCGCGGCGCACAGGACGAAGCGGAACGCCCCCAGGCGGCGCGACCGGCACGTCGAATCCTCGAGGCGCCCGCTGCGGATCGCCACGTCGATCCTCGCCGCCGGCAGGTCCACCAGGCGGTCGTCCTGGTCGAGGTCGAGCTCGAGCTGCGGGTAGAGGCTCGCGAAGGCCGGAAGGTGCGGCGTCAGCAGCCGGTGGCCGATGGCGGGAAGGGCGATCCTGAGGCGCCCGCGCGGCGCCGCCTTCGCCGCGGCGAGGAGCGCCTCCGCCTCGCGCCATTCGTCGCGGATCAGCCGGGCGCGCTCGAACAGAAGCTCGCCCTCCTCGGTGAGGCTCACCGCGCGCGTGGTGCGGCGGAACAGGACGACGCCGAGGCGCGCCTCCAGCCGGGCGATGGCCTTGCCCGCCGCCGACGGCGACAGGCCGAGCCTGCGGGCCGCGCCGGTGAAGCTCCGGTCCTCCGCGGCGGCGAGGAACAGCGACAGGGTGCCCAGGCTTTCCATCGGTCCTTGATTGACGACTAAAAGTCGCAAGTAAAGCCCTTCCAAGCACTATTATCGCTGCCTGAGGCGGCCTCTAGCCTGCTCCCGCAGTCGCATCGCGAGGAGCCGATCATGAACGACCTCCCCATCGTCATCGTCCAGCAGCAGAGCGAAGCCGGTCACGGCGTCCGGCCGTCGGGCTTCGCCAGCGGGGTCTGGCACCCGGAAGATCTGGTCCGGCTGGAGGGCACGCCCTGGATCATCGTCAGCGCCATGCGCTCGGTGCGCGGCAAGGGCGCGCTGCTGGCGGTGCAGGCGGACGCGCGCGCGCCGGCCTTCGAGCTCGACTGGCTGCCGGCCGCGGAGGCCGGCCGGCGCGGGACGTCGGCGTTCGATCCCCACGGCATCGATGCGCGGGCGATCGGCGGCGGCGTGTTCGAGCTGCTGGTGGTGGATCACGGCGCGGGCGAGGCCATCGACCGGCTCACCATCGCGATTGCGGGCGGACGGCCCGTGGTGGTGGCCGGCGCCCGGATCGAACAGCCGCCGGGCACCTCGGGCAATGCGGTGGCCTTCGAGGCGGACGGCGGCTTCGTGATGACCAGCATGTTCGATCCGCGCGACCCCGATTTCCTCGGCAAGTTCGCGGCGGCCGAGGTCACCGGCGGCGTCTGGCGCTGGCGCGGGGCCGATGGATGGCGGCGCATCGGGCCCGATCTGTCCGGCGCCAACGGCATCGCCGTGTCCCCCGCCGATGGAGCGATCATCGTCAGCGAATGGGCCGCCCGGCGGATCTGGCGCCTGGCGTCCACGGGCGCGGCGGAGGCATCCGCCGGGGTCGATTTCCTGCCCGACAACCTGCGCTGGGCGGACGACGGCACACTGCTTCTCGCCGGTCAGACGGCCCGGCCGGAGGCCGTGTTCGGCTGCGAGGCCCGCGGGGAGGCCTGCCCGCTGGGCTATGCGGCGGCGCGGGTCGCCCCGGCCGACCTGGCCGTCACGCCGCTTCTCGCGGTGAGCCATGCCGAGGCCCTGGCCGCCGGATTCGGCGGGGCGACCGGCGCGCTGCAGGTGGGCCCGGAGATCTGGATCGCCAGCTTCACCGGGGAGCGGATCGCCCGCTTTCCGGCAGTGCCCGCGAAGGGATCGCGCTAGCCCTGCGCCGCCGCGCGCGGCGGCGGGCACCCCCCTCCTTGACTCTTCCCGTGCCCGGTGGTTTCTAGAACAAAAGAGGAACATTGATGACCACCCCGCGCGAGACACTGGCCGCGCTCCGGCGGAGCGTTGCCGCCATGGAGAGCATGGACGGCCTGCATCAGGGCGGCCGGGCCTGTCTGCCGCTGGGGGAGCCGCTCGACGGCGCCTTGGCCGGCGGCCTCGTCCAGGGGGCGCTGCACGAGGTGTTCTGCGGCCATCGCGGCGTCGCCACGGCGGCGGTGGGCTTCGCCGCCATGGTGGCGGCCCGGGCCCGCGGGCCGGTGGTGTGGATCCGGCAGGACATGGCCGGGTCCGAGACCGGCGCGCTGCATGGGGCGGGATGCGCCGGCCTGGGGCTCGATCCGGACCGGCTCGTGCTCGTCCAGGCGCGGGACGGCACCGGCGTGCTGCGCGCCGCCGAGGAGGCGCTGCGCCACCATGCGCCCCGCCTCGTGGTGGCGGAGCCCTGGGGCGAGCCGGAGGTGCTCGACCTGACCGCCACCCGGCGCCTCGCCCTGCGCGCCGCCGAGACCGGCGCCCTCGCGCTGCTGCTGCGCCCTGCCGCGGCGCCCGTCCCCTCCGCCGCGCTCACCCGCTGGGTGGTGAGCGCGGCCCCTTCCGCCAGCGGGCGGGCCCATGAGCTGGGGCCGCCCGTCCTCACCCTGGACCTGATCCGCAACCGCCTGGGGCCGCTCGGCCGCTGGACCATGGAATGGGATGCCGATGCCCGATCCTTTGCCCCATTCTTGCGCGCGGCGACGCCTCATCGCCGTCTTCCTGCCGTTCCTGTCCACCGACCGCCTCCGCCGCTCGGGGAGCCTCTCCTGGGGGAGGAGCGGGCCGCGACGGGGCAGCGGATCGCCGGCTGAGGCGCCCGCCGCCGCGCCGGAAACGGCGCTGGCCTATAATGCGCCGGAACCGGCGCCTGCCCGCCGAGCGCCGGCATCCCGCGCGCCCGACGCCCGTCCGCCCCTGGTGGTGGCCGAGACCCGCGCCCAGGCCCGCCGCATCGTGGCGGTGGATGAGGAGGCCGCCCGCTGCGGCCTCTTTCCCGGCCTAGCGCTGGCCGACGCCCGGGCGCGCCTGCCCGATCTTGCCGTGGCGGAGGCGGATGCGGCGGCAGACCATGCCCTCCTGCGCGCCCTCGCCGCCTTCGCCGAGCGCTGGACCCCCATGGTGGCGCCGGCGGGACGGCGGGGCTTCCTCATCGATGCCACGGGCTGCGCCCATCTGTTCGGCGGAGAAGCGGCGCTGCTGGCCGACGTGCGCACCCGCATCGGTGGCCTCGGCTTCTCCGTCCAGTGCGCCCTCGCCGGCACGCCGCGCGCCGCCCGCGCCCTCGCCCGCTGGCGCCCCGGCCAGATCGTGCCGGCGGGCGGGGAGGAGGCGGCCGTGCGCGACCTGCCCGTCATCGCCCTGGGGCTCGATGCGGAGACGCGGAGCAGCCTCTCGCGCCTCGGCCTCGACCGCATCGCCGCCCTCCTCGCCCAGCCCCGCGCCGCCCTCGCCGCCCGCTTCGGCGACACGCTCCTCACCCGCCTCGACGAGATCACGGGGAGGCGCGACGCCCCCATCTCCCCCTTGCGCCCCATGCCCCTGCACGTAGCCGAGCGGCGCTTCGCCGACCCCATGGCCGATCCCGGCACCGCCCTGGCGGTGCTCGCCGATCTGGCGCGGGAGCTGTGCCGGCTCCTGGAGCGCCAGGGCAAGGGCGTGCGCGGCCTCGAGGCCGGCTTCTTCCGCAGCGACGGCCAGGTGCGGCGCCTTCAGACCGCCACCGCCCGGCCCACCCGCGATGCCGCCCATCTCGCCCATCTGTTCCGGGAGCGCCTTGCAAGCCTGGCCGATCCGCTGGATCCGGGCTTCGGCTTCGACGTGATCCGCCTCGCGGTGACCGCCTGCGATGACATGCCCGAGGTCCAGCCCCGCCTCGACGGCCCCGCCGAGGCGGACGACCTTGCCCCCCTCGTGGACGTGCTCGCCACCCGCTTCGGCGCCGACCGGGTGATGCGCTTTGCCGCCCGCGACAGCCATGTTCCCGAGGCCGCCGCGCGCACCCTCCCGGCGCAGCGGGAAGCGGCCGGCCCGGCAGCCCCCTGGCCCGCCGCCGCCCCGGCGGGCCTGCCGCCGGAACGCCCGCTCACCTTGTTTGCCCGCCCCGAGCCCGTCGAGACCCTCGCCGAGGTGCCCGACGGCCCGCCCTTGCGCTTCCGCTGGCGGCGCGTGCTGCACGAGGTGGTGCATGCGGAGGGACCGGAGCGCCTCGCGCCCGAATGGTGGGCCGAGGGCGTGGCGGCGCTCTCCCGCGATTATTTCCGGGTGGAGGACCAGGCCGGCCTGCGCTTCTGGCTCTACCGGGAGGGCGTCTACGGGCGGGAGACGGCGCGGCCGGGCTGGTTCGTGCACGGCCTGTTCGCCTGAGGGAGGACGCCATGCCCCGCAGGGAAAACGATGCATCCCACAGGGAAAACGATCCATCCCGCAAGGAGAAAGACACGCCCCGCGCGCCCTCCACGCCCCCCGCCGCCTATGCGGAGCTCGCCGCCGCCTCCCATTTCTCCTTCCTGCGCGGCGCCTCCGCGCCCGCCGCCCTGGTGGCCCGGGCGCTGGCCCTCGGCTATGGCGGCCTCGGCCTCGCCGACCGCAATTCGGTGGCCGGAGTGGTGCGCGCCCATGGCGCCCTCGAAACCTTCCGGGAAAAGGGCCGCCCGCCCACGCCGAAGGTCCGCTACGGCTCCGGCCCGGGCGAGGTGCGAACGGCCGCTTCGGCCGGCGGCGGGCGCACGGCGGGAGCAGGGGCGGAGGCAACGGAGCCTCCCGCCTCCCCATCCCGGACGACGGCGGCCGGCCAAGGACGGGCCGAGCACGCCGCCCGCCCGGGGGCTGAAAGCACTCGGGACAAGCCGGGTCGCGACCCGGGCCCGAGCGGCGAAACCCTCGATTGGCTCCGCACGACCGATCCCCGCACGACGGCGGCGGGGCACGGGAGCACCCTCCAAGCATCGGAGGATCCAGGGGCCGAAGCGCGGCGCGCCGGAGCCGAAGGCGCGGCTGGCTCCGAGGAGACGCTCCGCGCCGCCGCGGCCGCCCTGTGGCGCGCCCGGGCAAAGGCCTTCCGGCTGGTGGTGGGGGCGCGGCTCGTCTTCGCCGACGGCACGCCCGACATCCTCGCCTATCCCGCCACCCGCGCGGGCTGGGGCCGGCTGTGCCGCCTGCTCTCCACCGGCAACCTCAGGGCCAGGAAGGGCGACTGCATCCTTCATCTCGACGATCTCCTCGCCGATTGCCGCGACCTCCTGCTCCTCATCCAGCCCGAGGCGCCGCTGCCGCGCCTCGCCGAGACCCTCTCCCCCCTCCTGCCGCGCCTGAAGGAGGCCGCGCCCGGCGCCGTCTGGCTCGCCGCCGCCCGCCACCTCGACGGCGGCGACCGGCGCCGGCTCCTCGCCCTGAAGGACCTGGCCCAGGGCCACGACCTGCCGCTCCTCGCCGTCAACGACACGCTCTATGCCACTCCCGAGGAGCGCGACCTGCAGGACGTGCTCACCGCCATCCGCGAGGGCGTGCCGGTGGCCGCCGCCGGCCGCAGGCTCGCCGCCAATGCCGAGCGCCACCTCAAGGCGCCCGCCGAGATGGCCCGCCTGTTCCGCGATGCGCCCGAGGCCGTGGCCGAGACCAGCCATGTCCTCTCCCGCATCGACTTCACCCTGGACGAGCTGAAATACGCCTATCCCGACGAGCCGGTGCCCCCCGGCCGCAATGCCCAGGAGTGGCTGGAGGAGCTCACCTTCCGCCGCGCCGCCATCCGCTATCCCGCGGGCACGCCCGAGAAGGTGGACAGGCTGCTGAAGGACGAGCTGGCGCTCATCGCCCGGCTCGATTACGCGCGCTATTTCCTCACTATCCACGACATCGTGCGGTTCGCCGAGGACAAGGGCATCCTGTGCCAGGGGCGCGGATCGGCGGCCAATTCGGCGGTGTGCTACGTGCTCGGCATCACCTGCGTGGACCCGGCGGAGCACGACCTCCTGTTCGCCCGCTTCCTCTCCGAGGAGCGCCGCGAGCCGCCCGACATCGACGTGGATTTCGAGCACGAGCGGCGCGAGGAGGTGATCCAGCACATCTATGAGAAATACGGCCGCCACCGCGCCGGCATCGCCGCCACCGTCATCAGCTACCGGCCGAGGAGCGCCATCCGCGACGTGGGCAAGGCGCTCGGCCTCACCGAGGATGTCACCGCCCGCCTCGCCGGCACCAACTGGGGCAGCTACGGGCGCGCCATCCCCGATGCCCACGTGCGCCAGGCCGGGCTCGATCCCGACAACCCCATGATCCGCCGCGCCATCTCCTTCGCCACCCGGCTGCTCGGCGCGCCGCGCCATCTCTCCCAGCACGTGGGCGGCTTCATCCTCGCCCGCGAGCGCCTCGACGAGCTGGGGCCCATCGCCAACGCCGCCATGGAGAAGCGCACCTTCATCGAATGGGACAAGGACGACATCGACACCCTCGGCCTCATGAAGGTGGACGTGCTGGCGCTCGGCATGCTCACCTGCATCCGCAAGGCCTTCGACCTCCTGAAGGAGCATGAGGGCATGGACATCGGCCTTGCCGACGTGCCGGGCGAGGACCCCGCGGTCTACGCCATGCTCTCGCGCGGGGATTCCATCGGCGTGTTCCAGGTGGAGAGCCGGGCGCAGATGAACATGCTGCCGCGCCTCAGGCCCAAGACCTTCTACGATCTCGTGATCCAGGTGGCCATCGTGCGGCCCGGCCCCATCCAGGGCGACATGGTGCATCCCTATCTGCGCCGCCGCGCCGGGCAGGAGAAGGAGGTCTACCCCTCCCCCGCCCCGGAGCACGGTGAGCCCGACGAGCTTTACGCCGTGCTGCACAAGACCCTGGGCGTGCCGCTGTTCCAGGAGCAGGCCATGAAGCTCGCCATGGTGGCGGCCCGCTTCTCCGACAAGGAGGCCAACGGCCTGCGCCGCGCCATGGCCACCTTCCGCAATCTCGGCACCATCCAGGAGTTCGAGGAGCTGATGGTGGGGCGCATGGTGGCGCGCGGCTACGAGAGCGACTTCGCCCGGCGCTGCTTCGACCAGATCAAGGGCTTCGGCAGCTATGGCTTTCCCGAGAGCCACGCCGCCTCCTTCGCCAAGCTGGTCTATATCTCGGCCTTCATCAAATGCCATCACCCGGCGGTGTTCGCCTGCGCCTTGCTCAACGCCCAGCCCATGGGCTTCTACGCCCCGGCCCAGATTGTGCGCGATGCCCGCGAGCATGGCGTCGAGGTGCGCCCGGCGGATGTCAATGCCAGCTTCTGGGACAACACCCTGGAGCGTCGCGACGATGGCGCCCTGGCCCTGCGCCTGGGCCTGCGGCAGGTGGAGGGCTTCCACAAGGAGTGGGCCGAAACGCTGGCCGCGGCGCGCGGCTCCAGCTTTCAGGATGTGGAGCAGCTCGCCCGGCGCACCCGCCTGCCGGCGCGGGCGCTCAGCCTCATGGCCGAGGCCGACACCTTCCGCTCCCTGGGGCTCGACCGGCGCGCCGCCTCCTGGGCGGTGCGGCGCCTGCCCGATGACGCGCCCTTGCCGCTGTTCGCCGCCGCCGAGGCGCGCGAGCTCGGCGCCGAGGCCCCGGCCCATCTGCCGGCCATGGGGCTCGGTGCCCACGTGATGACCGATTACCAGACCCTGCGGCTTTCCCTCAAAGCCCACCCCATGGCGCTGCTGCGGCCGGCCTTCGGGAAGGAGCGCATCCTCAGCTGCGCCGCCACCTCGGCGCTCCGGGACGGCGCCTTCGCGCGCACCGCCGGCGTGGTGCTGGTGCGCCAGCGGCCGGGGGCCGGCACCGCCATCTTCCTCACCCTGGAGGACGAGACCGGGGTGACCAACGTGGTGCTGTGGGCGCGCACCTTCGAGCGCTTCCGCCGCGAGGTGATGGCGGCGCGCCTGCTGGTGGTGGAAGGGGTGGTGCAGAAGAGCGCCGAAGGGGTGGTCCATCTCATGGGCCGGCGCCTCTTCGACCGCTCGAAAGATCTTTATGGGCTGCCTGCCATCGGCGCGCCGGGCGAGGCGCCGGAGCGGCGCGCGACGGGCCCGGCCCGGCCCGACGAGGTGCCGCTCTCCCATGCCCGCGCGCGCCATCCGCGCCAGGTGCGCATCCTGCCGAAATCGCGGGATTTCCATTAGCCCTGCGGCCGGGTCCCGCGGCCCGCTCCGGGACCGCCGCACCCGCCCTCCCGGCCGGCTCCGGCGGAACGCAGGACGCCCCCGCTTCGCCGCCGGCCTGCCACCCGGCGATCGATGCGCCCGGCCCGCCTGCGCTCCTCCGAAAGCCGCCCGACCTGCCCCGCGCCCGTGCCGCCGCGCGCGCCGATTACATGGGGACGCCCAGCGCGCGGAACTGATCCGCCACCAGGTTCGAGGTCAGCGAATAGTTGCTGATCTCGTTGTCTCCGGCGAAATGCAGCCCGATCGCCGGCTGCCCGTCCACGCCCCAAGCGAACACCGGCGATCCGGACGCCCCCTGGAAGGTGGTGGCGTCGTGGCCGAACACCAGGCGCAGCGTGTCCTTCTCCACGTCCCCCGGCTTGGCGATCACCCGGCCGGGCGCGAGCCGCTTCACGCCGAACACGTCGCCGAACAGGGTCTTCACCACGAAATCCCAGTTGACCCGGCCGCTCGGCGCCTCCTGGTACCGCGGACGCCCCGGAAAGCCGATGGTGCACAGGCTCCGCTCGGAGGCCTTGGCATAATCCAGAACCTTGGGGCTGAATGTAATCGCCGCATTGGGCAGGACGCTCGCCTCGCCCAGCGGCTCGATCCGCAGCGTCACCGCATCGACCCGGCCGAAGCCCCGCCCGGAGCTTGGCAGGAGGTTCGCCTCCACCACACGGAAGCTGTTGGTGGCGAGGGACGTGGCCTCGCCCACGAAGTCGATCTCGAGATCCGCCAGGATGCGGATCTGCGTCGCGCTCACCTGCTGCACCGGGACGAAGAACTTCGAGATCGCGTCCTCAAGCACGTGGTAATTGGTGAGGACGACCCCCCTGCCGGCGTCCACCAGACTGCCCGTGCCGATGAAATTGCCATTGTGCCCCCGCCGCGGCTGGATGCGGCCGACGGCGGCGGCGAGCTTCTCCAGCTCCGTCTGCAACGGCCCCACCATCGCGCCCCACGTGCCCATGAAGGGATGCACCGCGGGGGTCAAATTGTTCTCGATGAGGAAGCTCGGGCGGGTGCCGTCGGCGATGATGATGGCCTCCAGCGACGCCTCCTCGTCGCGATCGAGGCCGCCCGCGGCGCCGTCCTCCGCGGCCACCAGCTTGCGCATCGCCGCGCTGCCGTAGTCCCGCAGCATCGCGACAGCGGCCCGCACCGCCTCCGCATTGCCCTGGCCCTGCTCCTGGCGCGCGCGGGCCACGTCGGTGACGCGCGCCGTCACCCGCTCCAGCACCGCCTCGGCCATGTCGCTGGTGAGCGGCGCGCTGCCGGCGCTCTCCAGCGATTCCAGGCTCTCGAGCTGCGCCCCGCCGGCGGATGCCTGGCCGGCGACGATCTGGCTGCGCAGGCGCCGGGCCTTGTCGCTGAGCGCGGCCGGGGTGGCGGGCCGCAGCACCGCCGGGGCCGCCGGGACCTGCGGCAGTTCGGTCGGCGACAGCCTCCGGCGCAGCAGCTCGCGGCTGAGCCGGGTGCCGTCCTTGGTCCAGTCGATATGCGGATCAAGGGCCTCGCGGCCGATCTGCGCCGCCGCGGCGGCACGCAGCGAGCGCGCCGGATCCGGGACGATGCGCGGCGCTACGGGCCCCTCGGTTTCCAGACCGAGGTCGAAATCGGCCTTCAGCAGCGCCTCCGCATCGACGATGCCGGCGCCCATCTCCAGGTCGTTCCAGCCCGTCGCCGGCCGTTGCGCAGTGGCGCGCACGAGGCGCGTGAACATGCGCTGCAGGGTCTCGTCCCGCTCCCGGGCGGCGGCGATGAGGCTCGAGCGCCCGTGATAGGCGAGCCAGCAGGCGGCGACGCCGGCGGTGAGCGCCACCGCGAAGCTCGTCCCCTGCCCCTGCCCCACGTCGCGCGTCTTGGCGTCGGCGCGGTAGACGTTCTGGGCCGGCGCGGAGATGTCCACCTGCGGGCCGTGCGAGGAGCCGCGCCACGGCGCGAAATGCTGGTCGACGCCGCCGACGCCGATGCAGGCCTCCAGCTGGGCCGGCCAGACCACGATCCCGACGCAATTGCCGGCCGCCGCCATGACGATCACGTCGGACGCCACCGCCCGCTCGATCGCCGACCACAGGCTGAACGACCACACGCCGCCAAGCGACATGGTGATGACGTGCGCGCCGGACGCCACCGCATGGTCCACCGCCTCGGCGACCTTCACCATGGACGGCTGCACCACCCGCTCGATGGCCCGGATGGGCATCAGGGTCGCGGCGGGCGCCGAGCCCACCACCTCGGCGGGCGCGCGGCTCACCACCACGCTGGCGGTCGCGGTGCCGTGGCCCGGATTGCCGATGGCGACCAGCGGGTCGGTCGCATCGTCCGCCGACTGGCCGTCGCCCAGCAGGTTGAGCGGCCGCCAATAGGGCACGCCCGCCAGCTCCACATGGGTGGTGATGCCGGTGTCGGGCTGCGCGATCACGATGCCCTGGCCCGCGCTCGGCAGGCCACGCGCGGTAGCGAGGTCCCAGGCTCTGTCGGCCTTGATGGCCGTGACGGCCCAATGCTTGCGGTCCTTGAGATCGTCCTCCTCCGGCGCCCAGCAGCCGGGAAGGACGGTGTCGAGCGACTCCTCCTGGCCCTGCCGGCCGGGATCCGCCGGCATGACCGGAACCCCGATGTCGGCCTCGCAGGCGGTGAGCCCGTAGCCGTCGGCAATCTCCCGCGCGGCGGCGAACGCATCGTCGATGCTCTTCCAGGTGCGGCCGTCCCGCGCCACCGTCAGCTCCTGCGGGCGGTTCCGCACCACGGATAGGCCATCGCCGGATGCGGCGGACAGCTCCGCGAACAGCGCATCCCCCTGCGCGGGAGTGGCCGGAAACAGCTTCAGGCGCTCCTGGGCGCCGATGCCCGGATCCGTCCGTTCATCGATAATTTCAACGATTGCCATGACATGCCCCCTCAACCCACCCCGTTGAACGGCACCTCAAACCTTTGAAATGGTATTATATTCCGGCAATTTTCCCCAGGGACCGGCACCCCTCATCTGCTTTTTCTAGCATCAATACAAAACATAAATCAACTATAGCGATATCCCGCCATCAATGCTATCATCAATACTTGCATGGGAAGAAGATCATGCCGCTGTCCCACCATGCGCAACGCGACCGCGATCTGCCCGGGAGGCGCCTGAAGCGGCCCCCTCGGGACCGCACCCCGGATGGCGCGCGACGGCACGGCGAAGATGGCGGCATCGGCCGCCCCGACCACCCCAACTTGCCGGCGCGTCAGCCCCTCGGCATCGCCCCGCGGGCCGGCGCGCCCGTCGAAGTCACCGCCGAGCCGCCGCGGATGGCGGCGCCCGACCACGACCCCTACCGCGTCGCGCGCGGCGCCCGCGTGGAGCCGACCTTTTCGATCCGCCGCCCGCGGCCCCGCAGCTGAGATCCAAGGGCGCCCACATCGCCGGACATCCCGCCAGGAACGGATCGGCAGCAAGACGGGAAGCGCGGCCTCGGCACCGCGCCGGCGCCCGGAACGAGGGAGGACGACATGCCAATTCGCGTGCGCAAGAACGTGTGGTCCCTGGCTCAGGGAGACGACACCCTCGGCTGGTACGCCCGCGCCATCGAGGTGATGCGGCAGCGCCCCATCACCGACCCGGCGAGCTGGCGCTACATGGCAGCGGTGCATGACATCCGCGTTCCCGGCCCGGGCACCGCGGTGCCGCGCCATTGGCGGCAGTGCGCGCACCAGAACTGGTTCTTCCTGCCGTGGCACCGCGGCTATCTTGCCTGCTTCGAGGCCATGATCAGCGAGATCGTCGCCGCGCAGGGCGGCCCGGACGACTGGGCGCTGCCCTATTGGGACTATACCGCGCCGCTCGCCGCGCAGCCCAATGCGCACACCCTTCCGCCCGCTTTCCTCGGGCAGCGCCTCGCCAACGGCAATCCGAACCCGCTCTGGGCGCCGCGTGCCCAGGCGCCGGGCGGGCGCTACGCCTTCTCCAACGAAGCCACCACCCGCGCCGCCCTCAATATCCCGACCTTCACCAGCCGCGGCGTCCGGCCCGGCTTCGGAGGGCCGGATCCGCGGTTCAACACGGACCGGAACGACGGCGCGGTGGAAGACCAGCCGCACAACTGGGTGCATGTGGAGATCGGCGGCTCCGGCGGCTTCATGAGCTCGACCACCACGGCGGCGCTCGACCCGATCTTCTGGCTGCACCACTGCAACATCGACCGGCTGTGGGAGATGTGGCGGAACGGCGACGGCGGCCGGGCGGCACCCGGCGAGGTGGCGTGGCGCGACGCCGATTTCGCCATCCCGCGTTCCACGACGGGCGAATTCATATTCAGTTGCAAGGAGATGCTGGATTGCACTGCGGTCCTGCACGGATATCGCTATGATGATGTGGCGCCCGCCAGCGAGCCGGTCACGCTCGAGGCGGCGGAGATGGCGATGGCTGAGTTCCGCGAACCCGATCTCATTGGCGCCAGCACGGCGCCCGTGGCGCTGGAGGGCGCCCAGACCCGCGCGGCCGTGAGCCTGCGCGGCGACCTTGCTCCCAGGGGCACGCTGGAATCAGCCGCCCCCACCCGCTTCTTCCTGCAGCTCGAAGCCATCACCGGGACCGGCGTTCCCGGTAACTTCCGCGTGCTCGTCGCGAAGGCCGGATCGGGCGCGCCGCCGCTTGCCGCCGGGAGCTTCTCGACCTTCGGCCTGGAGCTCGCGAGCGACCCCGGCACCAATCACGGCAAGCTCGGCCTGAGCAAGGTCTTCGACATCACCGACCTTGCCCCCGCGCTGGGCCTCGGCGCCGCCGGCGACGGGACCCTGGAGGTGACCTTCGAGCCCCTGCCCATGGCGCCCATCGAGGCCCCCGAGCCGGACAGCCTCGAGGCGGCGGATATGGCGCAGCCCGAACCCTCCATCCAGGTGGGCCGGATCAACGTGTTCCGGGAGTAGCGCCATGGCGGTGACGCACCCGGCCGACCGCGCCGCGGCCGATGGCGGGCCGCAGGGCCCGCTGCTCGCCGCCCGCGCGCGCGGCGGTCCCTACGCCCTTGCCCTGCGCGCCACCCTGCCGGCCGCCGCTTTGTGCTGGCTGGTGCTGCTGGCCCTGCCCAACACGGGCTGGATCGCGCCGCTGTGCGCGCCGGCGGCGGCAGGCACCTTCGACAGCCTGGCGTCGAGCCTGCGCGCCCAGCTTGCCCTCGGCGCGCCGTCGGCGTGGCTGCGCGACTGGATGCTCATGGTCGGCGCGATGATGCTGCCGCTGGCCATCTCGCCGCTTCATTTCCTGGCACAGCAGAGCTTTCCCCGGCAAAGGGCCGAACTGACCGGCTGGTGGCTCTTGGGTTTCCTCGCGGTCTGGCTGGCTGCCGCGGGCCTCGCCATCCCCGCCATTCTCCTGGCGCGCGCCGGCATGGCCGTGGCGATCCCGGCCGTGCTGCCGGTGCTGCTCGCTTATGGGGGCGCCATCGCGTGGCAGCTCTCGGGCGCCAAGCAGCAGGCCCTGGCGCGGTGCCACGCGACGCCCCCGCTTCGCCCGCTCGGCGTCGCGGCGCGGCTCGACGCCGCCCGCTTCGGGCTCGGCTACGGATCACACTGCGCCCGCTCCTGCCTTCCCGCGATGACCGCAGCGATGATCGGCGGGCTTGCCGGCCCGCAGATGCTGGTCCTGTTCGCCATCCTGTCCGCCGAGCGTCACGCCATGCGCCCCGGCCCCGCGCTCATGGGGAACACCGCCTGGATCCTGGCGGGGCTCGGTGCCGTTTCTCTCGTGACAGGCGCCGCCTGATGGCACCGCCTTTGACCGTCGCGGGAGCGCGGAAGCCCGGCCCGCCCGGACGCCCAGCCGTGCCGCAGGGCGGTTCCGCGATCGAAGGAGCCCGTTTCGCTTCGGCCGGATGACGGGGACCACGATGCCCGGCATCCGGCAATGCCCGCCGCGCCCGGCACCGCGTCCTTAGCGACCCGGGAGAACGACCCGCCCTTCCAACCCGACGCCGCGAGCTGATCAGCGCGCCATCAGCGCGAATACGCCCCATCCCAGGTATTCGCGCGTATAGGTGGCGTAGCGCACAGGTTCCGACGTCAGCCGGGCGCGAACATCCCTGGCGAAATCGTCGCCGGGATTGGCAGCGAGCCACCGGCGCATGGTGAGCCACTTCGCAGCCTCGTACCTGTCCCAGCCGTCCTGGTCGGCCAGCACCATTTCCACCACGTCGTAGCCGAGGTTTCCGAACGACGCGAGGAGGCCCGGCAGCAGGAGAAAATCCCCGATCGAACCGGCGAGGCATCCCCTGGCGACGTCTTCCGTGGGCGGCAGCCGCAGCCAGTAGGGCTCGCCGATGAGGATCATCCCGCCGCTTTCGAGGCTCCGCGCCAGCAGCGCGATGGTGCCGGCGACGCCCCCGCCGATCCACGTGGCCCCGAGACAGGCCGCGACACCCACCTTCTCGTCGGCCACATGGCCGGCGGCATCGCCGTGAATGAACCCCACGCGATCGGCAACCGCGAGCGCGTCGGCGCGCAGCCGCGCCTGCGCGGTGAACAACGGGCTCAGGTCGATGCCGGCACCCCTGATCCGGTAATCGCGCGCCCAGGTGCACAGCATCTCGCCGGAACCGCTGCCGAGATCCAGCACACGGGTCTCCGGCTCCAGGCGCAGCGCCGCCCCGAGCGTGGCGAGCTTTTCGGATGTGAAGGGGTTGTGGATGCGGTGCGCGCTTTCGGTGACGTTGAAGATCCGGGGGATATCCACGGCGGAGCCACCTTTCGAGGCGAAACGGATTCGGTGAGCGGGTCTTAGCACACCAAGCCCGCCCAACGGGGTACGCGCATGGCCCGCCTTTGGAACAATGGAAGTCCACGGCAGGGCCCATCATCGTCGATGTCCCAATTGCGCGCGCCGGGATATAGGCTTGCCGTCGGCCAGGCTGGTTTCGCGGCGGTCCGACGACAGGAGCCGACCGGAGCCGCGCGACACGCCCCGCCGCCGCAGGTCCCTTATCCGCCCCTTCTCTTGCCGGGCCCGCCCATGCAGCACATCCTCGCCGCGCTTTCCGCCCTCGACCCGATCATCGCGCTCGGCGTCTTCGTCGCCACGGCGGCGACCGATGCCTGCTACGTGGCCTTCACGTCCGCCGTGGTGGCCCGCAAGCGGCTCTCCGCCGCCAATTGGTCGAGCGTCTGGTACATGCTCTCGTCCTTCGCAGTGATCAGCTACACGGAGAACTGGGTGTACGTGGTCTTCGCCGCGCTGGGATCCTGGGTCGGCGCGTTCCTGTCGCTGACCCTGCTGCATCGGCCCGGACAGGCGCCGGCCCCCGTCGGCTCCTCGCCGCCGGACTAGCGCGGCGGCGAGTGCGGCCTAAAGGCGCCCGCCTCAGGGCTTGATGTTGCAGGCGCCCTCCTTGCAGGCGTCGTAGGTGTTCTGCAAGTCGTCCTGGACGATCCAGTTGTAGCCCTCGGGGGTCGAGACGATCAGATCCTGGTCGAGGGTGACGACGCGGTATTTCCAGCCCTTCGGCGGATGCAGCCGGGCGGCGAGATCCTTCAGGCCGTCATAGGTGAGGTTCGGATCGACGATCTTGCCGAACGCCTGCATCACCCAGGGCGTGCCCTGCGGATCGTCGAGGACGAAGACCGGCTTGCCCTTCTCGAAGGTGAAGGTGGACTTGCGGTGCGACTTGAGCTCCTCGTAGGGCGTCATGTGCGCGACCTTCAGCGACATCCCCTCGGGCAGGCGGCCCTCGCCCATCCACCGCGTCTCCAGGCCGTCGAAGCCGTAGACCGGGCCGACCGGAATCACGATCTTGTCCATGGTCCAGCCGCGCGGGCCGTTCTTGTAGGCCGCCAGCACGTCGTAGGTCGTCTCCAGCCCCTTGACGGTCAGCTTGTCCCACAGCGCGGCCGGGCAGGTGTTCATCTTGTCGGCACTGTTGTTCAGGGCGCTGGTATTGAAATAGACGCCCGCGATGCCAGTCTTCGGCGTGCCGGAAAACAGCCAGACCTCGCAATACTGCACGCCGCGCAGCCCCTCGTAGGTCATCATCTCCGGGGTCTTGGGCGTCGGGATCGGCATGCGGTCCTTGGCCACCGCCGCACCGCCGGACAGGCACAGGGCGACAGCCATCGCTGCCGCCATTCGGGTCATGGAACGCGCCATCTCAGGGCTCCTTCTGATCGCTTGAAGACGGGCCTGCCGGCCGGAACGCACATCGGGCCGGACGATCAGCCCCTCACCACGGGCGGCGGCCCCCAGGAGCCGTCGAGGATCGAGGGCGGGCTCTGGTTCGGCCAATACATGCGCAGGGTCAGCGCGAACGGCGCCGCGGGGGCGGGCAGCCAGTTGGCCTCCTTGTCCGCGCCGGGGGATTGGTGCTGGAAATACAGCGTCAGCGAGCCATCCTCGTTGTAGCGGAACGCGTTGCGCGTGCTGAGGGTCAGCCGGTTGAGCGGGTTGGGGTAGAACCAGAGCCCGTTGTCGATCTGGTACATGGTGATCGACCAGAAGCCGCGGGCATTGACCGGCGGCAGCTCGCCCTTCCTGAAGGTCAGCGTATAGCCGTTGCGGCCGTCGAGCTTGGCGCCCGCGCCGTCCACATAGGCGGTCGGATAGACCGAGACCTGGGTCTGCTGCGACGGCCAGCCGTTCGATGCCCAGGCGGCGCGGGTCAGGTAGTCGGTGCCGTAGATCGCGCCGGTGGTGGTGACGCGCCAGCCGTTCACATCCCGGCCGAGGGTGGCCCAGGCCTCGTTCAGCCGGTCGGTGACGACCTGCGGAACGTCCTTGAGCGCCTCCTTGAGGCCGGGGTCGAGCTTGACCGGCTTGCCCGGAACGATGCCGATCCTCGCCATGCGCGCGAGCATCGGCGCGTCCTCGGCGGGCGGAACGGCGACGGTCCCCATCAGCCGCGTCATCCAGTCGAGATAGCCTTCGAGGCCGAGGCCCAGGATGACCTTCTGCGGCGCCTCGTCCATCTTGATCCCCGCGTCCACCACCGGCGGCGCGACGAAGGTGAACTCCCTGCCGTAGGCCGACAGCGGCACCACCTTGTACTGGTCCTGCAGCTTGTGGACGATGGCGAGGTCCTCGGGCGTGTCGAGGGCGTAGGTGCGGCCGAGCACGCCGAGATAGCGGGTCGGATAGGCGATGTGGATCATGCCCTTGGGCACCTCGCCGTTCCAGCCGGGGCCGGTGAAGAGATAGGTCGCGGCCGCGGTGCCGGTGGTGTTGGTGCCCACCGAATGCTTCACCACCATCCACAGATCGACGAGCTCGAAGTTGAAGAAGCGGTCGGTGATCTCGGGATGGCTGAAGACCATGGGCTCCTTCAGGTCGAGCCAGGCCATGGAATAGAGCGTGTCGGCATTAGTGGCCGACACGCCGCGATAGGTCGCCGGGGGATAGCCCCGCACGTTGAAGAACGAGCCCAGCGGCGCGCTCAACATCCCGCCCTTTGCGACGTTGCTCATCTGCAGGCGGGTGATGTCGGTGGTCACCAGCGAATAGCCGTAGATGCAGGCATCGATGGCGATCTCGCGGGCCTCGTCCACCGTCGGAGTGGCGTCGCGCGCGAGCGCGGGCCCGAGGCCGGACACCGGGGCCATGGCCGCGGCAAGGGAGCCGGCGGCGGTGGTCGCCAGGAAGGCCCGGCGGGAGAGGGTGCCCTTGGTCGACCGTTGGTTCATGTGGAGCTCTCCCGTGCTGGAAGGATGTGCCGTAGGGGACGCGCCGGGCACCTGCCCCAGCGGCGCCGCGGATGCGGACCGGCTCATGGGCGCGCGGGGCGCGGCCGGCGCCCCTCCGGGGACGCCGCGTCACGCGAGGGGACGCCGCTGCCGCACGCCCGCGGACGGATGCCGGGCGCCATGGTCATCGCTGTTCGCGCCTCCGTCTTGTGGGATAAAGGGCGATCGCGCAGATCCATCACCGTCCGCACCGGAGCGGTGAGGTTGAAAGACCAAAGAACGATGTTGCCGGCCACCCATTTTGCGCCAACGCCGCGCAAGCTTGCGGCAAACGCCATGCTCGGCTCGACGACGCTCATCACCGTCACCGCGCTGGCGGGGGTGTCCGGCTTCGTCCGCAGCGCGTTCGGCGAGCGGGTGCTCGAGCGGGCCAATCACGCGGCCATGCTCGATATCGAGGCCATCGAGGACCAGGACTGCTTCATCCCCCACCTCACCGTGACGAGCTTCGCCGATGCCGTCGCGCGGCTTGCGGGCGAGCCGTATTTCTCCCTCGCGCTCGCCCCCCACCTCACCATTGCCAGCAAGGGGTGCTGGGCCGACTACATGCTCGCGGCGCCGACCCTCGGAGCGGCCATCAGCCGCGGCGCCAGCACCATCGGCTTCCACAGCCGGGGCGACGCCCTGTCGGTTACGCTGCGCAACGGCGAGGCCCGGCTGTGCTACGCCAGCGCAGCGCGGGGACAGGATGGCTACCTGCACGTCGCCATCGGCACGGCCGGCATCCTGCTGAACCTGTGCCGGACCTTCCTGCCGGCGCAGTGGCGCCCGCTGCGCATCGAGCTCGACATCCCCCGGCCGGCGCGCCCGGCCGCCTTCGAGGATGCCTTCGACTGCCCGGTGCTGTTCGATGTCCCCGATCTGTCCGTCTGCTTCGAGGCCGGCCTGCTCGGGCGCCGGACGGCGCGCAGCGGCGAGCGTCCGCCGATCACCGTGGACGACATCGCCCGGGCGCGCGTCGAATGCCGGACGCTCGACGGCTTCCGTGACATCGTCATGCAGCAGGTCTGGGCCCAGGTGCTGAGCGGAAACGTCTCCATCGAAAGCGCCGCGCGGTCGGTCGACACCAGCGTGCGCACCCTGCAGCGCGAGCTGAACCGGCAGGGCACGAGCTTTCGCGATCTGGCGAACGCCATGCGCATCCGCCGGGCGCGGGAGCTGCTGCGCGACACCGCCGCATCGGTCACCGAGATCGCGGCGATGCTCGGCTATTCGGCACCGGCCCATTTCGCCCGCGCCTTCCGCGCCGGGACCGGCATGAGCCCGCACCAGTTCCGCGGCGCTCCCCCGCCCCGATCGGAACCCTGACAGGATTGGCCCATCCCTCAATCGGTAGCCGGCGGGTCGCGGCGCCGTTACCGCCCGATCGGGAGCCGTGCCGCGACCGGCTCACGGCGCCCAGTCGAGCGCGCGGGCCACGGCCTTCTGCCAGGTTGCATAGAGCCGGGTGCGGCGACCCGCGTCCATCTGCGGGTGCCAGCGCCGGTCCACGCCCCAGTTCTCGACGATCTCGTCGGTGGAGCGGAAATAGCCGACTGCGAGGCCGGCGGCATAAGCCGCGCCCAGCGCCGTCGTCTCGATGACGTGGGGGCGCACCACCGGCAGGTCGAGGACATCGGCCTGGAACTGCATCAGCAGCTCGTTCACCACCATGCCGCCGTCGGTGCGCAGCTCGCTGATGGCGAGGCCGGAATCCTTCACCATCGCCTCCAGCACCTCGCGGGTCTGGAACGCGGTGGCCTCCAGCGCCGCCCGGGCGATGTGGCCCTTGCCGGCGAAGCGGGTGAGGCCACAGATGACGCCACGCGCGCTCTCCTGCCAGTGCGGGGCATAGAGGCCCGAGAAGGCCGGGACGAAATAGACGTCGCCATTGTCCTCGACCGTGCGGGCGAGGCTCTCCACGTCGGCGGACGCCTGGATGATGCCGAGATTGTCGCGCAGCCACTGCACCAGCGCGCCGGTGATGGCGATGGAGCCCTCCAGGGCGTAGACCGCCGGGCCCGCGCCGAGCTTGTAGGCGACGGTGGTGAGCAGGCCGCGCCGGGACTGGAACGGCGTCTCCCCCGTGTTCATGAGCATGAAATTGCCGGTGCCGTAGGTGTTCTTGACGTCGCCGGTCCTGAGGCAGGCCTGGCCGAACAGCGCCGCCTGCTGGTCGCCGAGGATGCCGGAGATGGGCACCCCGGCGAGCGGCGCGTGGGCCGTGCCGTAGACCTCCGAGGAGGAGACGATGCGCGGCAGGCACGCCGGCGGGATGTCGAACAGGTCGAGGATCGCCTCGTCCCAGGCCAGCGTCGCGAGGTCCATGAGCTGGGTGCGCGCGGCGTTGGTCACGTCGGTCACGTGGAGGCCGCCCGCGGCGCCGCCGGTGAGGTTCCACAGCAGCCACGAATCCATGGTGCCGAACAGGGCGTCGCCGGACGCCGCCGCCGCCCGGGCGCCCGGCACGGTGTCGAGGATCCAGCGCAGCTTCAGCCCGGAGAAATAGGTCGCCAGGGGCAGGCCGGTCTTCGCCCTGAGGCGGTCCTGCCCGCCCTCGGCGGCGAAGCGCGCGACGAGCTGGTCGGTGCGGGTGTCCTGCCAGACGATGGCGTGGTGCAGCGGCCGGCCGGTGCGCCGGTCCCACACCACGGTGGTCTCGCGCTGGTTGGTGACGCCGACGGCGGCCAGGTCGACGGGCGCGAGGTCCTTCTTCTCCAGGGCCGTGGCGATGACCGCGCGGGTGTTGACCCAGATCTCCTCGGCATCGTGCTCCACCCGGCCGGGCATGGGATAGATCTGCGCGTGCTCCTTCTGGGCGACGCTGACGATCTGCCCGCCGCGGTCGAAGACGATGAAGCGCGTGCTCGTGGTGCCCTGGTCGATGGCTCCAATATATCCCGACACCGGCGTCCCTCCCCCGTGGCTGCTGAAACGACGACCGTCTTTGGTGCAGGTCTTCACATCGTCTTCAGGAATGCATCGATCTGCGCCGTGGCGGCGGCCGGCAGGCGCAGGCCGAGCTTGCTCCGCCGCCACAGCACGTCGGCGCCGGTGCGCGCCCATTCGGCCCGCGCGAGATAGCTCACCTCCGCCTCGGTGAGGCCGGCGCCGAAATCCCGGCCGAGACCGGCTTCCGACGACACGCCATCGAGGAACGCGCACGCCCGCGTACCATAGGCGCCGGCCAGCCGCAGGGCGCGCGCCGCGCCGAGGAACGGCTTGTCGCGCAGAAGGCCGCGGGCGAAGGAGGCGACGTCGCCGTCCGGAATGTCGCCGCCGGGCAGCGCCTCGTCCGCGGTCCAGGCCGGCCCGAGCCCGGGCAGAAACGGGGCGAGGTCCCGAAGCGCGTGCTCGGCCAGCCTGCGGTAGGTGGTGAGCTTGCCGCCGAACACCGACAGCAGCGGCGCGCAGCCCGCCGGCGCGTCCAGATCGAACACATAGTCGCGCGTCACGGCGGAGGCGCTGATGGCGCCGTCGTCGAACAGCGGGCGCACCCCGGAAAAATGCCAGACCACGTCCGCCGCCGCGATCTTCCGGCGGAACCAGCGGTTGATGGAGGCGATGAGGTAGTCCATCTCCTTCGGCGAGATGCGCGGGTCTTCCGGGGTGCCGTCATGGGGCACGTCGGTGGTGCCGATCAGGGTCAGGTCGCCCTGGTAGGGGATGGCGAAGACGAGGCGCCGGTCGGGATTCTGCAGCACATAAGCGTGGGCGCCGTCATAGAGGCGCGGCACCACGATGTGGCTTCCCTTCACCAGCCGGACGCTCTTGGCGGTGTCGAGGCCGAGCCGACCATTGAGCATCTGCGCCACCCACGGGCCGGCGGCATTCACCAGGATGCGCGCCTTGACCTGCGAGCTCTCCCCCGCGGGTCCGCGCAGCGTCGCCAGCCAGTGGCCGTCCTCGCGCCACGCGGTCTCAAGCCGCGTCCCGACGCGGACCTCGGCGCCGCGCTCGCGGGCATCGACGGCGTTGAGCACCACCAGCCGCGCATCGTCCACCGCGCAGTCGGAATATGCGAAGCCGACGCGGGTCAGCGGCTCCAGCGGCGCGCCCCGGGGATCGCGGGCAAGGTCGATCCGCGCCGATGCCGGCAGACGGCTGCGCGATGCCAGGTGGTCGTAGAGGAACAGCCCCGCGCGCACCAGCCAGGCGGGCCGCACCGCAACGTCGTGCGGCAGCACGAAGCGCAGGGGATGGATGATGTGCGGCGCGATGGCGAGCAGGCGCTCCCGCTCCATGAGCGCCTCGCGGACCAGGCGGAACTCGCAGTGCTCGAGATAGCGCAGCCCGCCGTGGATCAGCTTGGTGGACCAGGACGAGGTGTGGGCCGCGAGGTCGTCCTGCTCGACGAGCAGGGTCGCGAGCCCCCGGCCGGCGGCATCGCGCGCGATGCCCGCGCCATTGATGCCGCCGCCGACGACCAGAAGGTCGAGCTCGCTCCGCGCCACGGTCCCCCTCCCCTCGTCCGCCTGCGGCACGCCGCGGCGGAGGGACGCCCGCCAGGGACAGGGCGACGCCGGGCACCCCGTCACGTCCGGCACCCCGGCTGAACCCGGCGACCTTAGCGCGCGCCGGTGAACGAGGTCTTCCCCGCCCCCCGGACGGGAGCGACGCGCCCCCGGCGCGCCGCGGCCTATTCGCCGGGAAGCGGGTGGCCCGCCATGCCGCCGGCGCGGTACTCGCCCAGGGCCTGCCGCAGGATCTGGATGGCCGACGACAGGAAGATCCCCGACATCACCGCCGCGACCAGGAGGTCCGGCCAGGCCGTCGCCGTGCCCCACACGCCGAACGCCGCGGCCATGACGATGATGTTGCCGATCGCATCGTTGCGCGAGCACAGCCAGACCGAGCGCACATTGGCGTCGCCGTCCTTGTAGCGGCGCAGCAGCAGCACCGAGGCGAGGTTGGCGGCCAGCGCCAGCGCGCCGACGGCGCCCATCACCTCGGCCCTGGGCATGCCGAGGACAAGCGTCTGGTAGACCGTCGTGCCGAACACCACGAGGGCCATCAGCGCCAGCGAGACACCCTTCACCAGGGCCGCCGTGGCGCGGGTCCTCAGGCTGGTGCCGATCACGGCGAGCGAGAGGCCGTAGGTGAGCGTGTCGCCGAGGAAATCCAGCGCATCGGCCTTCAGCGCCTGCGACCCGGCGAGCTGGCCGGCCATCATCTCGCCGACGAACATCGTGGCGTTGATGCCGATGACCGCCCAGAGCACGCGCTTGTAGCGCGGATCCACCCCGTCGAAGACCGGAACGCCCTTCGCGCAGCAGGCATCGCCGCCGGCGCCGCAGCCCGCGTCCGGAGCGGGCCGGTGGGGCGGCGGATGCGCGTGCCTCGCGCAGGAATCGGGTTCGCTCTCGCAGCAGGTATCGGCCATCGGGTGTCATCCTTCCGCTCCCGGGATACACTCTCCAGCCACTAGAGGTTCAAGGGCCATGAGCGAGATTTCCATCGGCGAGCTGGCGCGGCGCACCGGCGCGAAGGTGCCGACCATCCGCTATTACGAGCAGGCGGGATTGCTGCCCCCGCCGGCGCGCACCGGAGGGCGGCAGCGCCGCTATGGCATGGCGGTGGTGGCCCGGCTGAACTTCATCCGCCACGCGCGCGCCGTGGGCTTCGACGTGCCGGCGATCCGCGAGCTGCTGGCCCTGAGCGAGCAGCCGGAGCGGCCCTGCGCCGAGGTGGACGGGATCGCGCGGCGCCATGTCGCGGAGATCGACCGCCGCATCGCCCGGCTCACCGCCCTGCGGCGCGAGCTCCATCGCGCGCTCGATGCCTGCGGGCACGGGCGGGTCGGCGAGTGCCGGGTGATCGAAGCCCTGGCCAATCCCGAGCCGGGCCATCGCGACGGGCTCTGACATCCGCCGTCCGATGCCCGGCCGGCAGAGCCCGCGCCTTCACGCATCCGCCAGCCGGTAGCCGACCCCGGGCTCGGTGATGATGAAGCGCGGATTGGCGGCCTCGTCCCCCAGCTTGTCGCGGATGTGGCCGATGGCGATGCGCAGATAGTGGGTGTCTCCGGCGTGGGCCGGGCCCCACACCGTCGTCAGGAACTGGCGATGGCCGATCAGCCGCCCGGGATAGCGGGCGAGGAGGGCCAGCACGTCGAACTCCTTGCGGGTGAGCTTCACCTCGGCGCCGTCCACCCGCACCGTGCGGCTGGCGAAGTTCACCGCGAGCGGGCCGATCACCTGTTCCGCGGGCTCGGCGCTGCGGTCGAGCCGGTTGCGCAGCAGCGCGCGCAGGCGCGCGAGCAGTTCGCCCGTGGAGAAGGGCTTGGTGACGTAATCGTCGGCGCCGGCATCGAGGGCGGCGATCTTCTCGCTCTCCGCGTCCCGCACCGAGAGAATGAGGATCGGCACCCGCGACCAGCCGCGAATGGCCGCGATCACCTCCTTCCCGTCCATGTCCGGCAGGCCGATCCGATGCCGGAGATCGCCCCGGACGCTTCACCCCGCGGCGGTCAGGACGCCGGATGAGCGGCGCTGCCGCCGATACACCGAGCCACCGCACCGAGCCGGCAGCGCAGCGTCGGGCCTTCGCGCCACGCCCCGACGCGCGCCCCGACGCGGTCAGGCCGTGCGTCCCAGCAGCCGTTCCAGGATCAGTCCCTCGAGCCGCGCGAACTCCGGCGCGCCGCGCCGGTGGGGCCGCTCCAGGGGCACGTCGACGTCGAGCACGATGCGTCCGTCCTCGATCAGCACCACCCGGTCGGCGAGGGCCACCGCCTCGGAGACGTCGTGGGTCACCAGCACGGCGGTGAAGCCCTGCTCCAGCCAGATGCGCTCCAGCAGCATCTGCATCTCGATCCGGGTCAGCGCATCGAGGGCGCCCAGCGGCTCATCCAGCGCGAGGATGCGGGGCCGGCTCGCCAGCGCCCGCGCCAGCGCCACGCGCTGCCGCTGTCCGCCGGAAAGCACCGACGGCCACTCGCCCGCCCGGTCGGAAAGGCCGACATCGGCAAGCAGCGACAGGGCCGTCTCGCGCTTCTCCCTGCGGCCGCGCACATGGGCGAGCCCCACCTCCACGTTGGCGGCGACCCGCGCCCACGGCAGCAGCCGCGGCTCCTGGAACATCACCCGCGCGATGTCCGAGCGCCTGCGCCCGCCGTCGATGACGAGCTCGCCGCCGCTCGGCGCATCGAGGCCGGTGAGGAGGCGCAGCAGGGTGCTCTTGCCGCAGCCACTCTTGCCGATAATGGCCACGAACTGGCCGGCCGGAACGTGCAGGTCGAGACCGTGGAGCACCTCCTTCGGCCCGAAGGATTTCCGCACCCCGGAGAAAGAGAAGGCCGCCCCGCCGCGCGCCCCCGCGGCGAACGGGAGGCGGTCGCGGGCACGGGCGCCGGCATCGCTGCGCGGCGGCGCGGCCGGCCCGAAGAAGGGGGCGCCCTCGAAGCGGACGCCGGTCCCCAGGGTGAAGCCCTGGTCGCGCACGGTCATGGTCATGACGCTTCTCCTCACTGCGGCTGGAAGGCGGGATGCCATTGAAGGAAAACGCGCTCCAGCAAACGCGCCGCGCTGTCCGCCAGCTTGCCGAGCAGCGCATAGATGAGGATCGACAGCACCACCACGTCGATCAGCAGGAATTCCCGCGCCTGCATGGCGAGATAGCCGAGGCCGGAGGTCGCCGAGATGGTCTCCGCGACGATCAGCGTGAGCCACATGATGCCGAGGGCATAGCGCAGCCCCACGAAGATCGACGGCAGCGCCCCCGGCAGGATCACCCGCCGGAACAGCTCGAGGCTCGACATGCCGTAGATGCGGCCCATCTCGACGAGCTGCGGATCCACCGTGCGGATGCCGTGCAGGGTGTTGATGTAGATCGGAAAGAAGACGCCGAGCGCGACCAGGAAGAGCTTCGCCTCCTCGTCGATGCCGAACCACAGGATGACGAGCGGGATCAGCGCCAGGTGGGGAATGTTGCGCACCATCTGCAAGGTGGTGTCGGAGACCTTCCGGCTGAGCTCCGACAGGCCGTTGGCCAGCCCCAGCAGGAAGCCGATGGAGCCGCCGATGGCAAAGCCCGTCAGGGCGCGCCACGCCGACACATAGATGTGCTGGAAGATCTCGCCCGTGCGGATGAGCTTCCACAGCGCCGCCACCACGTCGGAGGGGGCCGGCAGCACGTTGGCCGGGATCTCGCCGATGCGGGCGGCGAGCTCCCAGCCGGCGATGAGCAGGACCGGCAGTATCCAGCCGATCCCCTCCTGGGCGACGCGCCTGAGCGCCGTGCTCACGATGCCACCTTGAGATGACGGCCGGCGTGGTCGCCGACGGTGAATTCGTTCGCCACGCTGCGGCTGAAGGCGGCGTCCCGGCCGAGGCCGAGCGCCGGGAACAGCAGCTCCGCCACGCGGTAGGCCTCCTCCAGGTGGGGATAACCGGAGCCAATCACCGTATCGATGCCGAGCTCCTGATATTCCGCGAGGCGGGCCGCCACCTGCTCCGGCGTGCCGACCAGCGCGGTGCCCGCCCCGGTGCGCACGAGGCCGACGCCGGCCCACAGGTTCGGGGAGACCACGAGGCGGTCGCGCCGGCCGCCGTGGAGCGCCGCCATGCGGCGCTGGCCGACCGAGTCCATCTCCGTCGCGAAGCGCTGCTGGGCGCGGGCGATCTGCTCGTCGGAAATGTGGCTGATGAGCTTGTCGGCGGCGGCCCATGCCTCGTCCTCGGTCTCGCGCACGATGAAGTGCAGGCGGATGCCGAACCGGATGGCGCGCCCGCGCTCCGCCGCCCTGCGGCGCACCGCGGCGACCTTCTCCTTCACCCCCTCGGGCGGCTCGCCCCAGGTGAGATAGAGGTCGGTCTGGCCGGCAGCCAGCTCCTGGCCCGCCTCGGAGGAGCCGCCGAAATAGAGCGGCGGGCGGGGATGCTGCGCCGGGGCGAAATCGAGCCGGCCGCCTTCGATGCGATAGTATTTGCCGTCGAAATCCACCCGCTCGCCGGCGACGAGGCGCTCCCAGATGGTCAGGAATTCGGCCGCCTGGGCGTAGCGCTCGTCATGGCCGATGAACAGCCCGTCGCCGGCCAGCTCGGTGGGATTGCCGCCCACCACCACGTTGAGCAGCAGCCGCCCGTTGCTCGCCCGGTCGAGCGCCGCGGTCTGGCGCGCCGCGAAGGCCGGAGTGGTGACCCCCGGACGCAGCGCCACCAGGAACTTCAGCCGCCCGGTGACCGCGGCAAGTCCCGCCGCGGTGATCCAGCTATCCTCGCAGGCCTGGCCGGTGGGCAGCAGCACGCCCTTGAAGCCGAGACGGTCCACCGCCTGGGCCACCTGCTTGAAATAGCCGAACTCCGGCGGGCGCTGGCGGGTCTCCGACCCGAGGTAGGAGCCGTCGCCGTGGGTGGGGATGAACCAGAAGAAATTGATCGGATCGTGGGCCATGGCGGCCTCCTGTCTCGGATAAGGGGTCAGTTCAGCGCGGCGGGGCGCACCCACACCGCGTCCTTCACGACGATGGCGCGCGGGATGAGGCCGAGCCTGAAGAAGCGGTCGGCGGTCTGCTGCTGGCCGGCGACGATGGCGTCGGACAGCGGATAGACGGCGAATTCGGCCCGGTCCGCGGCGCGGGTCTGCGCGGCGATGTCGACGCCGGTGACGTCGGACAGCACCTTCGCCACCTCCGGGCGGTGGGCATCGGCCCACTGGGCGCTCTGCTTCAAAGCGTCCTCGGCCTTGATGATCACCGCGGGATGGGTGGCGGCGAAGCTCTTGTTGGCGAGCACGTAGGTGTTGACCTTCAGCTCCGCCCTGGTGGTGGTGAGCATCCGCGGGGAATGGCGCAGCTCGGCGATGGCGAAGAAGGGATCCCAGATCGACCAGGCGTCGATCTTGCCCGACGCGAAGGCGGCGGCGGCATCGGCCGGGCTCAGATAGACCGGCGTGATGTCCGAATAGGCAAGGCCCGCCCGCTCCAGCGCCGCCACCAGAAGGTTGTTGGCGCTCGATCCCTTGGTGACGCCGACGTTCCTGCCCTTGAGCTCGGCGACCGAATGCACCGGGCTGTCAGCGGGGACGAGGATGGCCTCGCCCGCGCCGTTGGACGGCAGCGCCGCCACATAGACGAGATTGGCGCCCGCCGCCTGGGCGAAGATCGGCGGGGCATCGCCGGTCCAGCCGAGGTCCACCGCGCCGGCGTTCAGGGCTTCCAGCAGCGGCGGGCCGGAGGGAAACTCCACCCAGCGCACGGTGGTCCCCTCGGGTGCCAGCGCCGCCTCGATGAGCTGCTGATGGCGGGCGATGACCGGCAAGCCGGCCTTCTGGTAGCCCACCTTGAACTCCTTCAGGGCGGGCTCTGCGGCGCTGGCCGGGGTGAGGCCGAAGGCGGCGGCGGCAAGCGCCAGGGCGCCGGCGATACGGGTCAGACGGATCATGGAAAAGTCCTCGATGACGGAATTCAGGAACGGGCGGCCGACCAGACGATGTCGGCGACCGTGATCTCCTTCGGGATGAGCCCGAGGGCGAAGAAGGTGTCGGCGATCTCCTGCTGCTGCCGCACGATCTGGTCGCTGACGGAATTGAGCTCGATGGGGTATCGCGCGGTGGCGATCTTCTGCACGTCCAGCTCCACCCCCGTGACCTCGGCGGTGAGCGCGGCGAGCTGGTCGCGGTGGGCGGACGCCCAGGCGGTCACCTGCTTCAGTTCGTCGAGGGCGGCGCGGAGCACGTTGGGGTGCTCCGTGGCGGTGCGCCGGTTGGCGAGATAGAAGGTGCTGCTCGCCAGCCCGTCGTTGGTGGTGACGATGGGGCGCGCGCCGTGGCGCGTCTCGGCGATGGCGTAATAGGGGTCCCACACCGACCAGGCATCGACCCGGCGCGAGGCGAAGGCGGCGGCGGCATCGGCGGGGGCGAGGTAGACCGGCTCGATGTCGCTGAAGGCGAGGCCGGCGCGCTTCAGCGCCCGCACCGTGAAATTGTGCGCCGAGGAGCCCTTGGCGATGGCAACCTTGCGGCCCTTCAGCCCGGCGACGGAGGTGATGGGCGAGTCGGTCGGCACCAGCGTCGCGGTCTGGGTGGCGGGCGCGCTCGCCACATAGAGCAGGTTCGCCCCGGCCGCCTGGGCGAAGATGGGCGGCGTGTCGCCCACCGTGCCGATGTCCACCGCGCCGGCGCTGAGCGCCTCCAGCAGCGGCGGACCGAACTGGAATTCCACCCAGCGCACGTTCTCGACGCCGAGCGGCCTGAGGCGCTTCTCCAGCGCCTGCTGCTGCCGGGCGGTGACGAGGATGCCGCTCGATTTCTGGTAGCCGACGTTGAACTCCTTGGGCGCGCCGACGGGGGCGGCCGAAGCGCCGCGCGCGGCGAGGGCGAGGCCGGCGGCGCCCAGCGCGCCGGAGAGGAACTGGCGTTTGCTGATCATGGGTTGGCTCCGCTCGGCTGGGTCAGGCGACATGGGGAATGGGCTGGCGGAGCGGCGCATGCTCCAGCGCCCGGTCCAGCTCGCCGGCGGCCCGGGCGACGCGTGCGCTCACCTCGAGATCGGTCAGCGCGCCGTCGGTGAAGTCCTTCTCCGCCGCATAGACGGCGGTCGGGATCGTCAGGGCCGAGAAGAAGCCGAACAGCGGGCGGAGCTGGTGCTCGACCACCAGGGCGTGCCGGTGGCCGCCGCCGGTGGCGGTGAGCACCACGGGCTTGCCCGCGAGCGCCGCGGGATCGATGAAATCGATGAGGTGCTTGAACAGGCCGGCGTAGGAGCCCTTGTAGACCGGGGATCCGACCACCAGCGCATCGGCCTCCTGGATGGCGGCGATGATGGCGTGCACCTCCCGCGGCAGGGTCGCCAGCGAGGAGCCGCCGATGCGCGGGCCCGCATCCACGAGGTCGAACACCTGCCAGGCGACGGCGCGCCGCGCCGCGAGCTCGGCGCCCACCGCCTCGACCAGGAGGCGGGTGCGCGACGGCCGGCGCGTGTTGCCGGAAAAGCCGACGACGCGGAAGGGTTCCGCCCCGGTGCGGGCGGTGAACGGGGGCAATGCGGACATGGGGCAGCATTCACCGGCCAGGCCGGCGCCTTCTTCTGGAATTGGCGAGGGATGAGTGGGTCGGGTCGGGCAGCGGGCGGCGTTCAACGCTGCGCCGCGCTGCCCCGCCTACACAAATGCCCGAGTGACCGGACGATGGTCATTTGCGCCTCTTCAAGCCAATCAGCCGGGGATCAGGGCGCTACGATCGGCGTGCGCGCTCCGGAAACACCCAAAGGATTGTCCGGGAGCATTCCGTGTGTCAATTAATTTCTATCATTTTTATAGAATTAATTCATTTAACAGCGCGCGGGCCGGTTTTGGCTGGTCCCTGAGCCTCCCGGATGCCCTTTCCGCACCCCCCTTCGCAACCGCCCGGACGCGACAGTGCGGCGCCCGTCGGCGCGTTGCGCCCGCCGTCCGGGAACCGGGAGCGGCAACGCCGGCAATCGCGCGTGGGGCCGACCAGTGGCATCGGCGCGCCCACTCGATTATGGATACGCCCACACTCCCTTCCGATGGCTCCCGTTCGACGCCTGACGACATTCCGAGATAGGCAGAACCGGCCGTGCCCTTCCTGACGACCAACCCCGCGCTCGCCCACGCCCTGGCCGCGCGAGACTATGATGATCCGACCCCGGTGCAGTCGGCGGTGCTGGCGCCCGACGCCTCGGGGCGCGACCTCCTGGTGTCGGCGCAGACCGGCTCCGGCAAGACCGTGGCCTACGGCCTCGCCATGGCGGATACGCTGCTCGGCACCGACGAGCGCTTCGGGCCGGCGGGCGCGCCGCAGGCGCTCGTCGTCGCCCCGACCCGCGAGCTTGCCCTGCAGGTGCAGCGCGAGTTCGCCTGGCTCTATGCGGCGACCGGGGCGCAGATCGTCTCCTGCGTCGGCGGCATGGACCCGCGCACCGAGCAGCGCGCCCTCAACCGGGGGGCGCACATCGTCGTCGGCACGCCGGGGCGCCTGCGCGACCATCTGGAGCGGGGCCGGCTCGACCTGTCGGCGGTGCGCGTCGCCGTGCTCGACGAAGCCGACGAGATGCTCGACCTCGGCTTCCGCGAGGACCTCCAGTTCCTGCTCGACGCGACGCCGCCGGGCCGGCGCAGCCTGCTGTTCTCCGCGACCCTGCCGCGCGGCATCACCGCCCTCGCCAAGCGCTATCAGCGCGAGGCGCTGCGCATCGAGGTGGCGAGCGGGGAAGGCGGGCACGCCGACATCGAATACCGCGCCATCCGCGTGGTGCCGAAGGAGATCGAGCACGCCGTCGTCAACGTGCTGCGCTATTACGATGCGCCGAGCGCCATCGTGTTCTGCAACACGCGCGAAACCGTGCGGCACCTGCTCGCCACCCTCCAGGAACGGCAGTTCTCCGCGGTGGCGCTGTCGGGCGAGCTCAGCCAGAACGAGCGCAATGCGGCGCTGCAGGCCTTGCGGGACGGGCGTGCGCGGGTGTGCGTCGCCACCGACGTCGCCGCCCGCGGCATCGACCTGCCCCGCCTCGGGCTCGTCATCCATGCCGAGCTGCCGCACGACGCCGAGAGCCTGCAGCATCGCAGCGGCCGGACCGGGCGGGCCGGGCGCAAGGGCGTCAGCGTGCTGCTGGTGCCGCCCTTCCGCCGGCGCCGCACCGAGGAGATGCTGCGGGGGCTGGGCGTGAGCCCGGCCTGGTCGGGTCCGCCCACCACCGACGAGATCCGCGCCCTCGACCATGAGCGCATGCTGCGCGACCCGCTTCTGAGCGACGCGCCGGGCGAGGAGGAGGCGGCCGTCGCCCGGGCGCTCCTCGCCGAGCATCCGGCGGCGGATCTGGTGGCGGCGCTGGTGCGCCTCTATCGGGCCGGGCTGCCGGCGCCCGAGGAGGTGTCCGACCCCGGCGACCCGCGCGGCGCGCGCGAGCGCGGCGCCCGGCGCGAGGCGGCGGCGGACATGGGCGGCGGGGCGTGGTTCCGCCTCAACATCGGGCGCCGGCACAAGGCCGACCCGAAGTGGCTGCTGCCCCTGATCTGCCGGCGCGGGAACGTGACGCGCGACGATATCGGCGCGATCCGCATCTTCGACGAGGAAACCGCCTTCGAGGTCAGCGCGGCGGCGCTTGACGGGTTCAGCGCGGCGGTGCGCGACCCGGGCGGCTCCAACGAGATCATCGAGCCGCTCCCCGGAGGTCCGTCCGGCTACCGCACCGAGCGCCCGGGCCGCGGAAAGCCGCCGCACGCGAAAGCATCGCCCGGCAAGCCCGAGCGCAACAAATCCTTCCGTGCCGAGCCCGGCAAGGGCAGGCCCGGCCGGGGGTCATCGGGGCCGGGGCGCCCCGGCGCGTTCGACGGAAAATCCAAGGGCAAGAAGTCCCGGCGCCCCTGACGGCCCGGGCCAAGGCCCGGCGGGGGCCGGACGGGCGCGCGCCGAAGCGCGGGGGCGGCACACGGCATCGGTCGCTCCCCTCCCGCGACGGCGGGGGGCGCGGTGACCGGGCGGTGCAGCCGGCGTCAATCGCCCGTGATCATGACCTCGGGGACCTCGTTCGGATCCTCGATGTCCAACCCGTCCTCTTCGGCCAGCTCGATCCCCACAAGACAGACATCGCCGTCGTCGACGACTAGCGGGACGGGCGTCAGCGCCTTGCCCTGGCATGGGCCGGCGACGCAGAGCCCGGTTTCGTGCTCGAACTGGGCGCCATGCTTGCCGCAGGTCAGGACCAGCCCCGCCTTGTCCAGGAACTCCCCCGGAAAGGTGTCGAGGCGCGTGCCCTGGTGCGGGCAGGCATTCTCGAAGCCGTAGTAATTGTTCCCCTTGCGCGTGATGAGGATGGGCCATGCCTTGGTGGTGCCGGTCTCGTCGAGGCGCGCCAGCACGAATCCCCGCACTCCGCCCTCGTCCACCTCATAGGTTGCGCACACGGCGAACAGCTCAGTCATGGACCACGCGCTCCTGAACGCCGCCCCGTTTCGGGTTGCGGCCGGTGCAAAAATCAAAGCAAGAATCGCACCAGATGACCGTCGCAGCTTGGCGGAGCGGGGCGGAAACTTCGGCTCAGCGCCCGTGCGAAATGCTGCGGCGTTCGGCGCCGTCGGCAGCCTGCACCGGGAGGCGCCGGACATCACCGCCGCATTGCGCGGTCCATCACCGGCATGAAGGCCCAGGGCCGCGCGCGCCGAAGCGACGCCGCTTCAGCGTCGCACGTCGCGTCCGTTCCGGCCGAAATCTTTGATGTAAGTGGTGGGCGCACTAGGGCTCGAACCTAGGACCCGCTGATTAAGAGTCAGCTGCTCTACCAACTGAGCTATGCGCCCGTTCCGAGGCGGGGCCTCGAAAGGAGGCGTCCGTGTAGCAAATGGTCCGGCCGCTGACAAGGGCGAAATGCCGGGTTTTTCACAAGGCCCGGAACCATCGGCGGAAATGCGCCGGCGACCGGCACCCGCCAGCCGGCGCGGATTTCGCGCCGGCTTAGCTCATGCTTCGGTTCCAAGGCGCCGCCCGGCCTGTTCGCGCCGGGCGGAGCGATGCTGCGCCGGGGAGCGTCAGACTGCCGCGCTCTGCGGATTGAGGCTCTGGCGCTTCATCTGCAGCTTGTTGAGCGCGGTGATGTAGGCCTGGGCCGAGGCCACCAGCGTGTCGGGATTGGCGGCGCGGGCGGTCACCACCTTGCCGTTCTCCTCCAGCCGCACGGAGACCTCCGCCTGGGCGTCGGTGCCCTCGGTCACCGCATGGACCTGGTAGAGGTCCAGCTTCGCCGCGTGGGGCACCAGCGCCTTGATGGCGTTGAAGGTGGCATCGACGGGGCCGTTGCCTTCGGCTTCCTCGGTGCGGATCTCGCCGTCCACCATCAGCTTCATGGTGGCGCGCTGCGGGCCGCGGGTGCCGGCGATCACCGAGAGGGAGACCAGCTTGATGCGGTCGTTGGCGGCGGCGATCTCCTGGTCCACCAGCGCCTCGATGTCCTCGTCGTAGACCACCTTCTTGCGGTCGGCGAGGTCCTTGAAGCGGGTGAAGGCATCGTTGAGGGCGTTCTCGCCCAATTCGTAGCCCAGCTCCTTCAGCTTCTCCTTGAAGGCGTGGCGGCCGGAATGCTTGCCCATCACCAGCGAGGTCTTGGAGACGCCCACGCTCTCGGGGGTCATGATCTCGTAGGTCTGGGTGTGCTTGAGCATGCCGTCCTGGTGGATGCCGCTTTCGTGGGCGAAGGCGTTCCGGCCGACGATGGCCTTGTTGTACTGCACCGGGAAGGAGGTCACCGCCGACACCAGCTTGGAGGCGCGGGTGAGCATGCGGGTGTTGATGCCGGTGCGATAGGGCAAGACGTCGGAGCGGGTGTCGATGGCCATCACCACCTCCTCCAGCGCCGCATTGCCGGCCCGCTCGCCGATGCCGTTGACGGTGCACTCGATCTGCCGCGCGCCGCCGGCGAGGCCGGCCAGGGAATTGGCCACGCCCATGCCGAGGTCGTTGTGGCAATGCACCGAGAAGATGGCCTTGTCGGAGTTCGGCACGCGCTCGCGCACGGTGCGGAACAGCGCCTCGTATTCGCTCGGCGTGGTGTAGCCCACGGTGTCGGGGATGTTGATGGTGGTCGCGCCGGCGGCGATGGCCGTCTCCACGCAGCGGCACAGGAAGTCCATCTCCGTGCGGGTGCCGTCCTCGGCCGACCATTCCACGTCGTCCACATGGCCGCGGGCGCGGGCCACGGAGGCGGCGATCATCTCCAGCACCTGGTGCGGCTCCTTCTGGAGCTTGTACTTCATGTGCACCGGCGAGGTGGAGAGGAAGGTGTGGATGCGCCCGCGCCTGGCGTGCTTCACCGCCTCGGCGCAGCGGTCGATATCGTTCAGCGCGGCGCGGGAGAGGCCGGCGATGGTGGCGTTCTTCGCCCGGCGGGCGATCTCCGCCACGCTCTCGAAATCGCCCTGGGAGGCGACGGGGAAGCCCGCCTCGATCACGTCGACGCCCATGGCGTCGAGCAATTCGGCCACCTCCAGCTTCTCCTCGAAGGTCATGGAGGCGCCGGGGCACTGCTCGCCGTCGCGCAGGGTGGTGTCGAAGATGATCACCCGGTCCTTGTCGGAGGAAGCGGGGACGGGGGCGGAGACTTCACTCATGGGAACGGTCCTTCTCGCAACTCCGGCAGGGCGCGCTTCCATCCTCGGGAAGCCGGGGCGCCGACATGAGCCGGATCATAAGCCGAAACGGGCGCCGGGTCTCATCTCCCGGCGGTCGGTCAGTCCCCTGAGTGCCCAGGCGCAAGGCCCGGCCGGCTCTCAGGGGCGGCTAAGGAGAAGGAGAAGAGCGCGCAGCAGAGCGGTGCCCGGCACCATCGGGGTGCGGGAGGCGGAAGCGGCAATGCTGGTCGCGCAGGACGACACGGATGCAAGCTCTCGACGGTTTCGCTCTGGAAGGCTTCAGATACAAGCGAACGGCGGGGAACGCAAGGGGCGGGTGGCAGAGCCGCGCGCCCCGGTCCGCGCCCGCGGGCGTGCTGCGGCACCGCTGCGCACCTTCCCTTGCGGCGCAATCATCCGCGGCGAAAATCCGGCCGCCGGGTGCTTGCCTCGCGGCGCGCGGCTGGGGCACCTTCCCGGGGCACCCTCGCGGTGATTTGCCGTCCCACCCCCTCCAGCGAGGCTTCATGATCCGACGCCCTGCCCTCGTGGCCGCCGCTCCGCTTCTCGCCCTCCTCCTCGCCGCCTGCTCGGGCACCGGAACCAACCCGACCACCCCCTCGCCCATGGCGAGCGCCAGCGTCCCCGTGCCCAACGGGCCGGCGGATTCCACCGGCGGCGCGACCACCTGCTCCGCCGCCATCGCCGAGTTCGAGAAGGTCATCAACGAGGACGTGGACACCGGCCATCTGGTGAAGCCGGTCTATGACAAGATCACCGCCTCGCTCACCTCGCCCAAGGCGAGCTGCGCCACCGGCAAGAATGCCCAGGCGCTGACCCAGCTCGCCACCATCCGCACCCGCTTCGGCTATCCGTAGCCGGCCGCGGGGCGGCACGGCTAGGCGACCGGGGCCGCCTCCCGCGCCCGCCAGAGGGTGCGGATATAGGCGATGCCGAAGGGCACCATGCGCGGATCGGCGAGATCCGCCTCGCGGTGCACCACCGTCACGTCAGACAGTTCGGGCTTCTTCTCCGCGCGCAGGAAGCCGCGGATGCGCTCGGCCAGCGCCGCCGCGGGCTCGGCGAACACGAGGCGCCGCATGAGGGCGATGCGCGGCCCGTCGAAGATGCCGGTCCAGCCCAGATCCTGCGCCACGTCGCCGGCGCGCAGGCCGGTCTCCTCGGCCATCTCGCGATAGGCCGAGGCGAGCAGGTCCACCTGCCCGGCCTCAGTCACGTCATCGAGATCCGGCGTGCCGCAGGGAAAGTAGATGCGCCCGGCCGAGGCCGTGTGGTCCCCCATGACGCCGAGCACGAAGCCGCCGTCCGCGCCCTCCAGCGCCGCGAGGCCGAAAATATTGACGGCGCCGTAGTCGCGCCATCCGGTGTCGCGCCACCACATGAAGGAGGCGAAATCCACCTCCCGGCAGGCGGCCGACAGCCGGCCGTCCACGAATCGGGGGGTGCGCGAGACCAGCACCCGCCCGTTCCAGATATGCGGATTGTTGGCGCTGCGGGCGGCGAAATGGGCATCGATGGCGGCGCGGTGGGGCTCAAGCTCCGGCCAGCCGCCGGTCTCCATGGGAAGGTCCAGCGCCCGGACCGGCGCGATCCGCCGGCCCGCATCGTCCCTCACGCCCCAGCCGTCGGGGCCGAGCTCCACCGCCTGCATGTCAGGCCGCGAGCTGATCGAGGGTGGGATAGTCGGTGTAGCCCGCCGCCCCGCCGCCATAGAGCGTCGCCCGGTCCAGCTCGTTCAGCGGCGCGCCGCGGCGCAGGCGCTCGACGAGGTCGGGATTGGAGATGAAGGCCCGGCCGAAGGCGATGAGATCCGCCCCGCCGGCGGCGACCACCTCCCTGGCGAGGGCGAGATCGTAGCCGTTGTTGACCATCCAGGCGCCGGAATAGCGCTTGCGCAGCTCGGCGAAGGAGAAGTCGGGCGCGATGTCGCGCGGGCCCTGGGTGGCGCCCTCGATCATGTGCACATAGACCGGATGACGCTTCTCCAGCTCCTCCATCACATAATTGAAGAGCGGCTGGGGATTGCTGTCGGAGAGGCCGTTGGCGGGCGTCACCGGCGAGAGACGAAGGCCGGTGCGATCGGCGCCGATCTCGGCGATGAGCGCGTCCATCACCTCCAGCAGGAAGCGGGCGCGGTTCTCGATGGAGCCGCCATAGGCGTCGGTGCGCTTATTGGCGCCGTCGCGCAGGAACTGGTCGACGAGATAGCCGTTGGCGGCGTGCAGCTCCACCCCGTCGAAGCCGGCCTTGATGGCGTTGGCGGCGGCGTGGCGATAATCGGCGATGATGCCGGGGATCTCGGCGAGCTCCAGGGCGCGGGGCATGGAGGTCTCGGCGAACTCGTTGTTCACGAACGTCTTGGTCTCCGCCTTGATGGCCGAGGGCGCCACCGGCGCGCCGCCGCCCGGCTGGAGCACCGTGTGGGAGACCCGCCCCACGTGCCAGAGCTGGATCACGATGTGCCCGCCCCTGGCGTGCACCGCATCGGTGATCTTGCGCCAGCCGGCCACCTGCGCGTCGCTGTAGATGCCGGGGGTGTCCTGATAGCCCTGGCCCTGCTGGGAGATCTGCGAGGCCTCGGTGATTATGAGGCCGGCGGAGGCGCGCTGGGCGTAATATTCCGCCGCCAGATCGGACGGCACGAAGCCGGCGACGGCGCGGTTGCGCGTCAGCGGGGCCATGACGATGCGGTTCGCCAGCGTCATGGCGCCGAGCTTGAAGCTGTCGAACAGGGTGGGCTGGGCCTGGCTCATGGAGGTCACCTGAGCTTGGGGCCGCCGGAAGACCTCCGGATCGGCCGGATGTTGCGTCGCGGCGAACATAGGGCGCCGGCGGGCCGGAGCGAAAGGGTGGCCGTGTGAATTTTACGTGAAATTACGTAACGTAATATATAAACAACGTAGATTGCACGTCAAATGTGCAGCACCCCCTCGCCCACCACCACGGCGGAGCCGCCGATGGTGGCATCGACCAGCTTGCCGTCCTTCACCGTGAAGCCGAGGTCGATGCGGCTTGGCCGGCCCATCTCGAAGCCCTGGTCGATGCGCACCTTGTGATGGGCATCGACGAACGGCTCGGCATCCAGCAGCACGGCAGGGAAGGCGGCCGCGGCCGCGCCGGTGGCCGCATCCTCCTCATTGCCGAGGCCGGGCGAGAACATGCGGGCGCGGAAGTCGGCGTCGCCCTCCTCGTCGAGGGTGTAGAGGAAGACCGATTCCGCATAGGCCCCGAGGCTGGCGAGGAAGGCCGCATCGTCCGGCCGGGCCCGGGCGAGCGCGGTGAGGTTCGCCACCGGCACGAACAGGAACGGCACGCCGGCCGAGGCCACCAGCGGGCGATGGGCATCGAAGCCGATGTCCTCGGGGTCGAGGTTGAGCGCCTCGGCGCAGGCCTCCTTGGTGATCTCCACCGCATCGGCCTCCGCCTTGCGCGGCACGGCGAACACCGCCGCGCCCCTGCGCGTGCCCTCGCCGTCGGTGGTCACCTCGCAGCGGATGGTGCCGATCATCTCCTCGATGAGCAGCGGCCCCTTGCCGAGCTTGCGCTCCAGCCCCAGCAGCACCGCCGCGCCCACCGTGGGATGGCCGGCGAACGGCATCTCGTGCGCCATGGTGAACAGGCGGATGCGCGCCGAATTGGCGGCGTTGCGCGGCGGCAGCACGAACACCGTCTCGGCCGCGCCGAACTCGCGGGCGATCTGCTGCATGGCGAAATCGTCGAGCCCCGCGGCATCCAGCACGACGGCCAGCGGATTGCCCCCGAACGGGCGCGAGGTAAACACGTCCATGGTCACGAAACGGCGCGGCATCGTCGTCGCCCCCGATGCGATGAAAGAGGCCCGCGCCCCCGTCGCCCGGCCCCACCGCTCGCGGACAAGCGGTGAAATGCTTCTGCCTCAAACCGCGTCGGCCGTGAAGACCCGAGAAGGACTGATGAATTCGTCCTGCGCCGCAACCAGCAGCAACTCGCGCGAGCCGGCCGCGACCGTGCGCTCCAGAAGGCCGTAGACCGAGGAGGCCGCCGCGGACAGAGCGGCGGCGGTCGAGCCGGTGCGCTCGTAATGGAAGAAGAACAGCGCGGCGATGGCGTCGCCGGCCCCGTTGAGATTCGCCTCGAGGCGCGGCGTGCGCACCAGAAAATGCCCGTCGGGGCCGCAGGCGAGGAGGTCGATGGCGTCGGCCGGCGTCTCCCCGGTGTGGAGGCTGGTGACGAGAATCACCTTGGGGCCCACCGCGTGCAGCCGGCCGCAGGCGGCGATGGCCTCGCCCCGGCTGGCGGCCTTCACGCCGGACAGGAGCTCCAGCTCGAACTGGTTGGGAGTGATGATATCCGCCGCCGGCAGGGCCCGCTCGCGGATGAATTCGGGGATGCCGGGGCGCACGAAGATGCCGCGTCCCACGTCGCCGATCACCGGATCGCAGCAATAGCGCGCCCTGGGATTGGCGGTGCGCACCTGCTCCACCGCGCCGAGGATGGCGGCGCCGATATCCGCCGAGCCCATGTAGCCCGAGAGCACGCCGTCGCAGCGCGGCAGCACGCCGCGCTCGGCGATGCCTTCCACCAGATCGGCGATCATGCCCGCCTCGAACACCTGCCCGCGCCAGGCGCCATACCCGGTGTGGTTGGAGAACTGCACGGTCTGGATCGGCCACACCTCCACCCCGAGCCGCTGCAGCGGAAACACGGCGGATGCGTTGCCGACATGGCCGAACACCACATGGGACTGGATGGACAGAAGATTTGCGAGCATCACATGCCTTCCAGCGTCACGGGCCTTCCGTGGAAAGGGGCGCCGGCAGCCCCTGCGGCAAGGCACAGGCTCTAGCGTGCCGGGCCTCGGCCCACAACGGATTTCCCGGGCCCCGCGACGCCGCGGCAGCTTCCCGAAGGAGCGCGGCGAGGGGACGCAGCCGGCACCGCAGCGTCACCTTCCGGCCCGCCTTGCCTTCGCCCCGGTGCCGTGAGACTGCTCCGCACGCAGGAGCCTTTCCTGCACGTCGTGATTGTCCTTCCATGCGGCATTTCTTCTTTGGCCTCGTGCTCGGCACGGCTGTTCATCTCGTCGCCGGGCTCGGAGCGGCATCCACCGCCGCGGCAGCCGAGGGACCGGCCTGCTTTGCGCCCGCGAGCCTCGCCGGGCGCCCGGACGAAAAGCTGGTGCGCAAGCAGAATCCGGCCACCCGCCCGACCCTGCCCGAGCTCACCCTGCCCAAGGCGCAGGCCCTCGATCCGGCGCTGCGCGGCTCGATCCGCCGGGTGGACCTGCCCGCGGGGGTGAAGCTCGTCGCCCTCACCTTCGATCTGTGCGAGGCCTCGGGCGAGGTGTCCGGCTATGACGGCGCGATCGTCGATTATCTGCGGGCGGAGAAGGTCCCCGCCACCTTCTTCGCCGGCGGCAAGTGGCTGATGAGCCATCCCGCGCGCGGCGAGCAGATCATCGCCGATCCGCTGTTCGAGACCGGCAACCACACCTGGTCGCACGGCAACCTCTCGGTGCATGGCGGGGCCTACATGGAGCGGCAGGTGGACGATGCCGATGCCGCCTTCCTCCTGCGTCGCAAGGATGCGGCGGCCGCCGGCTGCGCCCTCCCCGGCGTGCCGGAGCGGCCGAACCTGTTCCGCTTCCCCTATGGCACCTGCAGCCCGGCCTCCATGAACTACGTGAACGATACCGGCCACCTCGCCATCCAGTGGGACGTGGATTCGGGCGACCCCGCCTTCCTCGGCGCCAAGTTCATGGCCGATGCCATGCTGCGCTCCATCCGCCCCGGCTCCATCGTGCTGATGCACGCCAACGGGCGCGGCGCCCACACCGCCGAGGCGGTCAGGCTGCTGGTGCCGGCGCTCCAGGCGAAGGGCTACCGCTTCGTCACCGTGTCGGAGCTGCTGGCCGCCGGCAAGCCGGTGATCGCCAGCACCTGCTATGGCCTCAAGCCCGGCGACACCAAGGTGTATGACGATGCCGCGCGGACCGGGCGGCACATTCTGGATACTGCCCGCTGAGCCTCATCCTGCCGCTGGGGAAACCTCGACCGGACGCCGCGGCTGGACGGCGGACGCCGCCGGGCGCCCAGTTCTACGGGTGGGGAATTAATTTATTTTTCCTCAGCTGCTGCATCGCAGGGTCCGCCGAAGCCCCGGAAGGCGGTTCTTTTCCCCCGCAAACCTCTGCGCCGCAATAATTTTCGACGGCACCGCAGCACATCAAATGCTTTCCATGCGGTGAGACTTCATTAAACTTTCTTCGGTGATCGACGGCATTGGGGGAGTTCGATGAGCTTGGGATTGACGCTCACTGTGCTTCAGACTTGCGCAGCATTCGCCTTCATCGGCGCAGTGCTGTGCGGCATGGTTTGATGCGTCTCCACCATCGGGCGCCCAGCCCAGATTAAGAAGAAGGCGAAAGCCGATCGATCTACGCGGCGCCGGAGAGCTAACATCTCTCCGGCGCCTGCTTTTTGTGGCCACCGCCGCGTTCGCCCGTCCTGCCCGCCCGCCGCCGCGCCTCCCCGCAGCCGCCCGGGCGCGCCCTCCGCCCCGGCGCGCCCGGACGGCGCCGCACCGCACGGTGACGGTTGCATGACGCACCCCGCGCACGTGCGGATGCTGAGCTGGCGCGGCCGCACCCGCCCCATGTCGCCGTAGCGTCACACGCCTGTTGCGCGACGGGGCTATGCGAACGGGAACGTGCAACGGGGCCCTGTCCGCATGCTCATGATCGAAGGCCTGAGCCGGCGCTTCGGCGACAAGATGGCCGTGTCCGAGGTCGATCTGGCGATCGCACCCGGCGCGTTCATCGGCGTGATCGGCCGCTCGGGCGCCGGCAAGTCGACCTTGCTGCGCATGATCAACCGCCTGCAGGAACCCACCTCCGGCCGCATCGTGTTCGACGGGCAGGACGTCACCGCCCTGAAAGGCCAGGCGCTGCGCCTGTGGCGCGCCCAGGCGGCGATGATCTTCCAGCAGTTCAACCTGGTGGGCCGGCTCGACGTGCTCACCAACGTCCTCATGGGGCGGCTTTCCACCATGCCGGCCTGGCGCGCCTTCACCAAGAGCTGGAGCGCCGACGACCGGGCCATCGCTTTGTCCGCCCTCGACCAGTTCGACATCGCCCCGCTCGCCGCCCAGCGCGCCGACAGCCTCTCGGGCGGCCAGCAGCAGCGGGTGGCCATCGCCCGCGCCCTGGCGCAGGAGCCGGGCCTCATCCTCGCCGACGAGCCCATCGCCTCGCTCGACCCGCGCAACACCAAGATCGTCATGGATGCGCTTTTGCGCATCAACAAGCATTTCGGCATCACCGTGCTGTGCAACCTGCACTCCCTCGATCTGGCGCGCACCTATTGCGACCGCCTCGTGGGCATGGCGCAGGGGCGCGTGGTGTTCGACGGCGCGCCGGAAGCGCTCACCGATGACGTCGCCCGCGACCTCTACGGCCTGGAGGCCGGCGAGGTGATGGACCTCGACCCCGCGCCGGCGCCCGGACGCGCGGGGCTGGCGATCCCCGACGCGGCGCTGGCCTGACGCGCTTTCCCCCATCCCGCCGTTGCGGCGCCGGCCCTTCCGGGTCCGGCCGCGCGAGGGCGGGCGCAAGCTGACCCGGGCCGTGTTCGCGGCCCCGTTTGAGGATGCGAATGAGACCCGCGCGGCAGGCTCTGCGGCACGCGGCGCGGCTTTTGGGTTGTTCACCCCGACCGATCTTGAAGTGACCTTGTCCGACAGGAGCAAGACATGCTGAACCGTCGTAGCCTGATCGCGGCGTCCGCCGCCCTGGTGCTCAGCTCCGGCCTCGCCGTGGCCGAGGACTGGAAGGCCAAGTATCCCGAGCTCACCTTCGCCATCATCCCGGCGGAGAACGCCTCCGGCGTCACCGAGCGCTACGCCCCGCTGATGGACTACCTCAGCAAGGAGCTCGGCACCAAGGTGACCCTGCGCATCGCCAACGACTATGCGGCGGTGATCGAGGGCCAGCGCGCCGGCAATATCCACATCGCCTCCTACGGCCCGGCCTCCTTCGCCCGCGCGCTGAAGACCGGCGTGCCGATCGAGGCCTTCGCCATCGAGGTGAACGCCGACGGCACCAAGGGCTACCATTCGGTGCTCTACGTGAAGGCCGACAGCCCCTACAAGTCCATCGAGGACCTGAAGGGCAAGAACCTCTGCCTGGTGGATCCCAACTCCACCTCCGGCAACAACGTGCCGCGCTTCGCCATGAACAAGATGGGCATCAAGCCCGACGAGTTCTTCGGCAAGGTGGTGTATGCCGGCTCCCACGAGAATGCGGTGATCGCCGTGCAGCAGGGCACCTGCGATGCCGCCTTCAACTGGTGGAACGACGCCCAGGAATCCAACCTCATGCGCATGGACCGCAAGGGGATGGCGAAGTATTCGGACTTCCGCATCATCTACACGTCCGAGCTGATCGTGAACTCGCCGCTGGCCTATCTCGACAGCCTGCCGAAGGACCTCAAGGCGCAGGTCCGCGAGGCCTTCTTCAGCATCGAGAAGAAGGACAAGGCCGCCTTCGACAAGATCTACGAGGGCAAGCAGCAGGTGTGGCAGCCGGTGGACAATGAGGCCTACACGCCCATCATCGAGCTGATCACCTTCGTGGACGAGCTGCGCAAGCAGAAGTGAGCCGCACCGGCGTGGCGGCCGCCCGGGCCGCCACGCCGGATCGCCGCTCGCGACCATTGCGGCACGCATTTGTCCGACCCCTCCGTTTCCCAAGGCGAAGACGTGGCCCACGCCGTCACCATCCTCCCCGACGAGCAGATCGCCGCCCTGGCGCACCGCTATGACGAGGCCGTGGCCATGCGCCGCCGGCACTCCCTCATGGTGGCGGCCGTCGTCGGGGTTTGCATCGCGCTGGCGAGCTGGGGCGGCGAGGTGCGGCCGGGCGTGTTCTTCGCCAATGCCGGCCGCCTCACCAATTACTTCTGGTCCATCCTGCCGACGCTGCACTGGGCGACGCTCGGGAAAGACCTCGCGGACTGGTACTGGAATCTCGACGGCTGGCTGAAGCTGCTGTTCGACACCATCCTGATCGCCTATCTCGGCACGCTGATCGGCGGCATCGGCGGCTTCTTCCTCTGCTTTCTCGCCAGCGCCAATCTGGTGAAGAACCCCTTCATCCGCCTCACCGCCCGGCGTTTCCTGGAATTCTGCCGCACGGTGCCGGAGATCGTCTTCGCGCTTCTGTTCGTGGTGGCGTTCGGGCTCGGCGCCATGCCGGGGGTGATGGCGCTCGCCATCCACACCATGGGCGCCCTCGGCAAGCTGTTCGCCGAGGTGGTGGAGAATATCGACATGAATCCGGTGGAGGGCGCCACCGCGTCTGGTGCCTCCTGGCCGCAGATGGTGCGCCTCGCCGTGGTGCCGCAGGTGCTCTCCAACTTCGCCTCCTACGGACTGCTGCGCTTCGAGGTGAACGTGCGCGAGGCGGCGATCATGGGCTTCGTGGGCGCCGGCGGCATCGGCCAGGACCTGATCGAGGCCATCCGCAAATTCTATTATTCCGACGTCTCGGCGATCCTGCTGCTCATCATCCTCACGGTGATGATCATCGATCTGCTCACCGAGCGGCTGCGCCACCGCCTCATCGGCCTGGAGGTGGAGCGGTGAACCGCGCCCGCATCGCCATCAGCGCCGCCGACCGGGCGCGCCTTGCCGCGGCCCATCCAGCGCTGATGCGCACCGATCCCAAAAGCCGCGCCATCACCCTCGCCATCGTCGTGCTCGGCGCGGCGCTTGCCGGCTACGGCTTCTGGCGGCTGGACTTCAGCCTGGCACGGATCGGCAGCGGCCTCGGCCAGCTCGCCCATTTCGTGACGCTGATGATCCCGCCCGATCCGGGCACCCAGCTTCCCCTCTACATCCACGCCCTGGGCGAGACGCTGTCCATCGCCTTTCTCGGCACCCTGATCGGCGCGGTGATCGCCTTGCCCTTCGGCTTTCTCGCCGCGCGAACCGTGGTGCGCAACCCCTTCATCCATTTCCTGGTGCGGCGCTGCCTCGACATCGTGCGCGGCATCGACAAGCTGATCTGGGCGCTGATCTATGTGACGGTGGTGGGCCTCGGGCCGTTCGCCGGCATCCTCGCCATCGCCACCGCGAGCATCGGCGAGCTCGGAAAGCTGTTCTCCGAGGCGATCGAGGCGCTCGACCGCAAGCCGGAGGAAGGGGTGCTCTCCACCGGCGGCTCGAAGGCGGAGGCGGTGCGCTTCGCCATGCTGCCGCAGGTGCTGCCGGTGATCGCCAGCCAGATGCTCTATTACTTCGAATCCAATGCCCGCCAGTCCACCATCGTGGGCATCGTCGGCGCCGGCGGCCTCGGCCTGCACCTCGCCGAGCAGATCCGCGTGCTGGAATGGCAGAAGGTGAGCTTCCTCATCCTGATGATGCTGGTGATGGTGGCCGCCATCGATTTCATTTCCTCGCGCCTCAGGTTCTCCATCATCGGCAAGTCGCGGATGGAGGCGTGAGGCCGGGCGCGTCCGCGGGACCTACGCGCCGGCCTGCGGCTTGAAGACGAGCTGGACCCGGTCGGCGGCGAAGGAGGAGCGGCCCCACTGCAGCGGCGTGCCGTTCAGCTCCACGTCGAGCCGCTCCAGCACCATCACCGCCCGGCCGGGCGCGAGGCACAGCGCTTCCAGCTCCAGCGCGGTGGCGGGGCGGGCGGACAGCCGGGTCTCGCGGCGCCGGTAGTCCTCGATGCCCAGCGTGGCGAGCGCCCGGGTGAGCGAGCCGGTGGCGGCATAGATGAGGTCGAGGTCGGGGCAGCGCGCCTGCGGAAACCAGGAGGTGCCGAAGGAGATCGGCACCCCGTCCGCCTCATGGGTGCTCTCGATGCGCAGCACCGCCGTGCCCACCGGCAGCTTGAGCTCGCGCGCCACCTCCTCGTTGGCCGGCTCGACGCAGGAGCCGAGCATCCGCCCGAACGGCTCGCGCCCGCCCGCCGAGACGATCTCGGAGAAGCGCGTGCGCCCGCTGATGGGATAGCGCAGCGGCGGTTCCTTCACGAAGGTGCCGCGCCCGGCCGTGGCCTCGATCAGCCCGCGCTCGGACAGATGGGCGAGCGCCCGGCGCAGGGTATGGCGGTTGACCCCGAAGGTGGCGGCGAGATCGGTCTCGACGGGCAGGCGGGCACCGGGGGCGAGAACACCCGTGGCGATTTCCTGTTCCAGCCGCTCGGCAATCTGCTTCCATAATGCGATACCAGTGCCCCGGGACGCGGCGGTGCCGTTCGTCATATCGCCGTGACCTTCAAGAAGCACCATGCGCGAAGATCTCGCCACCGATCCGCTCCCTCAACGTTCTTGTCTATTTGTATATTATAATATACAAATCACGTCTAACGGAACGTTGGGTTCGCCCGTCGGTTGAACGTCCATCGAGGATGCGACGTTTCCGGGTCTTCCGGCATGCGATCCGAGGGGCGGAATCACCCCGCGGACACCGGCCCAACGTCCGGACTGCAGTGGTATCCAACAAGGATCGCATCCCGATGACACCCCATCAGGATCTTAGCGGCAAGACGGGCGAAATGGAGATGCTGCCGGCCCTGGCGGGGGATGTCGCCCCGGCGCGGCGCGCCGTCATGGCGCTCGTGTGCCGGGCCACGCTGGATGAGCTGCGCGAGGCGGTGGATCGATTCGCCCCCTTGCCCAAGCTCCGGCGCCTGCGTCCGGCGGAGGTTGGCCTGGTGATGCTGCAGGGCCGCATCGGCGGCGACGGGGCGCCCTTCAACCTCGGCGAGGCCACCGTGACCCGCGCAGCCATCCACGTGGAGAACGGCGCGACCGGCGTCTCCTATCTGCTCGGCCGCGCCCCCGAGGCGGCGGAAGCGGCGGCGCTCCTCGATGCCCTGTGGCAGGACGAGGCATTGCGCATGGCGGTGGAGCAGGCGCTCGCCCCGATCCGCCGCAGGCTGGCCGCCGAGGCCGCCAAGACCGACGCCGACCGCGCCGCCACGACGGTGGACTTCTTCACCCTGGTGCGGGGGGAGGACTGATGGGCCAGCCCGCCCTCGCCGCCGGCTTCGCCGACCCCGTCCACGACGCGCAGCGCACATTCCGCGCGGTGATGGAGGCCATGGCGGAACCCGGCCGGCACCTGCCGCTGGCCACCGCGCTGTCGCCGCCCGCGCCCCTTTCCGCCGGCATGGCCGCGGTGGCGCTCACCCTGCTCGACTACGAGACGCCCTTCTGGCTGGATCCGCAGCTGGCCGGCGCGCCCGAGGTGGCGAGCTTCCTGATCTTCCACACCGGCGCGCCGCGCACGCCCCATGCCGAGGCGGCGCGCTTCGCCCTGATCGGCGATGGCGCGAACCTGCCCGACCTTGCCCGCTTCGCCGAGGGCGCGCCCGAATATCCCGACCGCTCCGCGACCCTGCTGGTGGCCGTCGCCGGGCTCACGGATGCCCCTTTCCGCCTCGCGGGCCCGGGCATCGCCGGCGCGCGGGGCTTCGGCGCCGCGCCCCTGCCTGCGGATTTCACCGCCCGCTGGGCGAAGAACCACACCCGCTTCCCCCTCGGCGTGGACCTCGTCTTCTGCGCTCCGGGAAAGGTGGCGGCCCTGCCCCGCTCGACGCGGCTTCTTGAGGACATCTGAGCCATGTATGTGGCGGTCAAAGGCGGCGAGAAGGCCATCCGCAATGCCCACCGGCTGCTGGCCGAGGCGCGGCGCGGCGACGAGCGGGTGCCGGAGATCGGCATCGACCAGATCATGGAGCAGTTCGGTCTCGCCGTGGACCGGGTGATGGGCGAAGGCTCGCTCTATGACCGCGAGCTCGCCGCTCTGGCGCTGAAGCAGGCGCGCGGCGACCTGATCGAGGCCATCTTCCTCGCCCGCGCCTTCCGCACCACCCTGCCCCGCTTCGGGGCGAGCGAGCCGCTGGACACCGGCGCCATGGCGGTGCGGCGGCGCATCTCCGGCACCTTCAAGGACCTGCCCGGCGGGCAGGTTCTGGGCCCCACCTTCGACTACACCCACCGCCTGCTCGACGAGCGCCTCGCCACCTTCGCCGCCGCGGCGGGCGTCCCGGCGGCAGCGCCCGCACCCGACGCTCCGGCGGGCACCGGCCCCTCGCCGGTGGCCGATCCCCCGGCCGCGACGCCCGCCATGCCCCGCGTCACCGACCTGCTGGACGCCGACGGTCTGGTGGAAGCCGCGCCCGCCGACGACGGCAGCGCCCCGGCCGACATCACCCGCGAGCCTCTGGGCTTCCCCGCCGGGCGCGATGCGCGGCTTCAGGCGCTGGCCCGCGGCGACGAGGGCTTCCTCCTCGGCCTCGGCTATTCCAGCCAGCGCGGCTATGCCCGCACCCATCCCTTCGTCGGCGAGCTGCGCTTCGGGCAGGTGGAGGTGAGCCTCTTCGTGGAGGAGCTGGGCTTTGCCGTTCCGCTCGGCGACGTGCTGGTCACTGAATGCCAGAGCGTCAACCAGTTCAAGGGCTCGGCCAGCGTGCCGCCGCAATTCACGAGGGGCTACGGCCTCGTGTTCGGCCAGAGCGAGCGCAAGGCCCTCGCCATGGCGCTCATGGACCGCACCCTGCGCGCCCGCGAGCTGGGCGAGGAGGTGACCGCGCCGGCGCAGGACGAGGAATTCGTCCTCTCCCACTGCGACAACGTGCAGGCCACCGGCTTCGTCGAGCACCTGAAGCTGCCGCATTACGTGGACTTCCAGGCCGAGCTGGAGCTGGTGCGCCGGCTGAGGGAGGAGCATCCGGCCAGCCGGGCGGAAGCGCCCGTCGCCTCCGCGGCCGAACCGGCCCGGGCGCCGGCGCCAACCCCGGCCCCCGCGCCCCAGCAGCCGGCCCCGCAGGAGGCCGCCGAATGAGCCCGTCCGCCCTTCCGGCCATCACCTACAACTTCGCCTATCTCGACGAGCAGACGAAGCGGATGATCCGCCGGGCCATCCTGAAGGCGATCGCCATCCCCGGCTATCAGGTGCCGTTTGCCGGCCGCGAGATGCCCATGCCCTATGGCTGGGGCACCGGCGGCGTGCAGGTCACCGCCGCCATCCTCGGCGCCGACGACGTGCTCAAGGTGATCGACCAGGGCTCGGACGACACCACCAATGCGGTGGCCATCCGCAGCTTCTTCGAGACCACGGCCGGCGTCGCCACCACCACGAAGACCAGCGCGGCGACCATCATCCAGACCCGCCACCGGGTGCCGGAGACGCCGCTCGTCGCCGGCCAGATCCTGGTCTACCAGGTGCCGATCCCCGAGCCGCTGCGCTATCTCGAGCCGCGCGAGGCGGAGACGCGGCGCCTCCACGCGCTGGCCGACTACGGCCTCATGCACGTGAAGCTCTACGAGGACATCGCCCGCCACGGCCATATCGCCACCACCTACGGCTATCCGGTTGAGGTGGAGGGGCGCTATCTGATGGACCCCTCGCCGGTGCCCAAGTTCGACAATCCCAAGCTGTCGGAAAGCCCGGCCCTGCAGCTGTTCGGGGCGGGCCGCGAGAAGCGCATCTATGCCCTGCCGCCCCACACCCGGGCGGTGCCGCTGGACTTCGAGGACCACCCCTTCGAGGTGCAGCGCTTCGCCGAGCCCTGCGCGCTGTGCGGGGCGCAGGGCGTCTATCTCGATGAAGTGATCCTCGACGATGCCGGCCGGCGCATGTTCGTGTGCTCGGACACGGACTTTTGCAGCGGGCGCCGCGCCGCCGGCCATCGCGGCGTCATGGCCGCGCCCTATGAGGAGCCGGCCGCCGACCCGGCCGCGGCCATGGCGGGAGACGCCCCGTGAGCACACCTTTCGAGCCGAACGAGGAACAGCCGCTGCTCCAGGCCGAGGGGCTTACCCATTATTACGGCCGGCGCCTCGGATGCCGCGGCATCGATCTGGAGCTCCATGAAGGCGAGGTGCTCGCCATCGTCGGAGAATCGGGCTCGGGCAAGTCCACGCTGCTGAAACTGCTCTCCACCGAGCTTCCGCCCACCTCCGGGCAGGTCTCCTACCGCATGCGCGACGGCGCCATGCGGGATCTGGCGACGCTCTCGGAGGCCGAGCGCCGGCTGCTCCTGCGCACCGACTGGGGCTTCGTGCGCCAGCATGCGGAAGAGGGCCTGCGCATGACCGTCTCCGCCGGCGGCAATGTGGGCGAGCGGCTCATGGCCGTGGGCTGGCGCCATTTCGGAGAGATCCGCGACGAGGCCGGCGACTGGCTCGACCGGGTGGAGATCGCCCGCACCCGGATGGACGACGATCCGCGCACCTTCTCCGGCGGCATGCGCCAGCGCCTGCAGATCGCCCGCAACCTCGTCACCCGGCCGCGCCTCGTCTTCATGGACGAGCCCACCGGCGGCCTCGACGTCTCGGTGCAGGCGCGCCTCCTCGACCTCATCCGCTCGCTGGTGGCGGAGTTCGGCCTCGCCGCGGTGATCGTCACCCACGATCTTTCGGTGGCGCGGCTGCTCTCCCACCGCATCATGGTGATGAAGGAGGGCGAGGTGATCGAAGCGGGCCTGACCGACCAGGTGCTCGACGACCCCCACGCGCCCTACACCCAGCTCCTCGTCTCCTCGGTGCTCGCCGCATGACCGCCGCCCAGACCGTCCCTGCTCCCTCCGCGCCGCGGCCCGTCCTGCCCGACGCCGTGCTGCTGCAGGTCGCCGGCCTCGGCAAGAGCTTCACGCTGCACCTTCAGGGCGGCGTGCGCCTGCCGGTGGTGGCGAACGTGGCCTTCGAGCTGCGCGCCGGCGAATGCGTGGCGCTGGGCGGGCCGTCGGGGTCGGGCAAGAGCTCGATCCTCAAGATGGTCTACGGCAATTATTGCGCCGATGCCGGCTCCATCCTGGTGGCCGACGCGGGCGGGCCGGTGGAAATGGTGGGCGCCGCCCCGCGCCGGGTGCTCCGGCTGCGGCGCGAGCGCATCGGCTATGTCAGCCAGTTCCTGCGGGTGATTCCGCGCGTTCCCACCCTCGACGTGGTGGCCGAGCCGCTGCTCCTGTCCGGCACCGCGCCCGAGGAGGCGCGCCGCCGCGCGGCGGAGCTCCTTGCCCGGCTGAACCTGCCCGAACGGCTGTGGAGCCTTCCGCCCGCCACCTTTTCCGGCGGCGAGCAGCAGCGGGTCAACGTGGCGCGCGGCTTCATCGCCCCCCTGCCCCTTTTGCTGCTGGACGAGCCCACCGCCTCGCTGGACGCCGCCAACCGGCAGGTGGTGATCGAGCTCATCGCCGAGAAGAAGCGCGCCGGCTGCGGCGTGCTCGGCATCTTCCACGATGACGAGACCCGCGCGGCGGTGGCCGACCGGGTGGTGGACGTCATCCGCTTTTCGGCCTGAACCGGGAGAGGACGCAACATGAGCGAAACGGTGCTGGCCAACGCCCGGCTGGTGCTCGCGGACGAGATCGTGAGCGGCCATGTGCGGATCGTCGGCGGCCTCATCGCCGAGGTCGGCACGGGCGCGGTGCCGCCGGGCGCGAAGGACATGGAGGGGGACTACCTCCTGCCCGGCCTCGTGGAGCTGCACACCGACCATGTGGAGGGCCACCTCTCGCCCCGCCCCAAGGTGCGCTGGAACCCGTTCGCCGCCGTGCTCGCCCACGATGCCCAGGTGGCCGCCTCGGGCATCACCACGGTGTTCGACTGCCTGCGCGTCTGGCCGGACACCAAGGCCAAGGACATGGACGGCGACGCGCCCATCCTCGCCGCCGCGCTGAAGGAAGCGAAGGCGGCCGGGGCGCTCCGCTCCGACCACCTCATCCACCTGCGCTGCGAGGTGCCCACCGAATCGGTGGTAGAGGATGTGGTCACCATCCTTAAGGCCCATGAGGTGCGCATCATGTCGCTGATGGACCACACGCCGGGCCAGCGCCAGTTCGCCACCGTGGACCAGTTCCGCTCCTATTACATGAAGAAGAGCGGCATCACCTCCGCCGAGATGGACGTGATCGTGGCGAACCGCCTCGACCAGCACGAGCGCAACGCCCGCGCCAATCGCGCCGGCCTCGTGGCGGCGGGCCACGCGCATGGCTGCGTGCTGGCGAGCCACGACGACGGCACCCCCGAGCACGTGGCCGAGGCCATCGGGGACGGCGTGGCCATCGCCGAATTCCCGACCACCGAGGTGGCGGCGAAGCTCTCCCACGACGCCGGCATCCGCGTGCTCATGGGCGCGCCGAACCTGGTGCGCGGCGGCTCCCACACCGGCAATGCCTCGGCCGAGAGCCTGGCGCGGGCGGGACTGCTCGACATCCTCTCCTCGGACTACGTGCCGGCGAGCCTTCTGTGGTCCGCCTTCGATCTTGCCCGGCGGGTGCCCTCCATCTCCCTGCCGAAGGCGGTGCAGGCGGTCTCCAGGGTGCCGGCGGAGGTGGCGGGTCTCACTGATCGCGGCGAGATCGCGCCGGGCAAGAAGGCGGACCTCATCCAGGTGCGCGTGCCCGATGCGGTGCCGGTGGTGCGGCAGGTGCTGCGCGACGGGCGGCGGGTGGCATGAGCCCGCCGGGCGCGACACCCTTTCCCGGTGCCCCGGTGGCGCCCGCGCCCTGCGCCGATTGCGCGGCGCAGGCGGACCCCCTCGGCCCGGGAACCATGATCCTGGTGGTGGGTCCCTCGGGCGCGGGGAAGGATACCCTGCTGTCGGTGGCCCGCGCGCAGCTGGCGCGCGGGAGCGACGCCCGCGCGGGCCGCCTGCTGTTCGCCCGGCGCCTCGTCACCCGGCCGCAGGGCTCGGGCGAGGCCCATGGCACGCTCACGGACGCGGAGTTCGAGGCGTCCTGCGCGTCCGGGCGCTTCCCGCTGTCGTGGCGGGCGCACGGGCTCGGCTATGCGCTGGGGCCGGAGGTGGCCGAGACCATCCGCGACGGCGGCCTCGTGGTGGCCAACGGCTCGCGGGCGACGCTGCCCGAGGCGCGCCGCCGCTTCGCGGCTCTGGTGGTGGTGCTCGTTTCCGCGCCGGTGGAGCTGCGGGCCCTCCGCCTCGCCGCGCGCGGGCGGGAAGATCCCGCCGCCATCCGCGAGCGCCTGGGACGGACGCCGGAGATGGTGCTCTCGCCCGATCTGGAGATCGAGAATACCGGCACGCCCGAGGAAGGCGGCGCGCTCCTCGCGGATTTCATCCGCACGCGCCTGACCAACTGACCATCACCGGACAGGCGGGTGCTGGCGCGGCGGCCGGAGGGATGAGCGAAATTCCGTGACGGACTGCGGACGGCGCCGCCGTCCGCCCATCCCTATTGTCGGTAATGCTGGATGCGGGTGGTGCGCAGGCCGGGCAGGCCGTGGCGGTCGATGGACGCCTGCCACGAAAGGAACTCGTCCACCGTGAGCGTATAGCGCTTGCACGCCTCCTCCAGCGAAATGAGGCCGCCCCGCACCGCCGCCACCACCTCGGCCTTGCGGCGGATCACCCAGCGCCGGGTATCGGGCGGTGGAAGGTCCGCAATGGTCAGGGGACCGCCGTCGGGACCGATCACGTATTTCGCCCTCGGCCGATAAGCATCGGTCATTGTTACGCCACCTGTTACTCAACTCAAGGCGGTCGTGACCTTGACAAAGGGCCATGAACATTTCCCTAAGAAGACAAACAGAAGATCATTTACCTCTGTTAAGAAGAGATGAAGCGCGCGGCGCCGGGAGAGCACGCCGCCCGGCGCCGCCGGCCCGCTGCGCTCAAGGCGCGATCCGATCCCGCTTGCCGAAGCCCGGCGGATATGGCCTGCGCGGCTTTCTATAAAATAATACCTCAAACAGACAACGCGCTGTATTTGGCTACTTCCATCGCAAACTTTTATCGGATTCCAGGACAAGGGCTTGCCGGATTGTGCAAGGCATTGCCACAGGCGAGCAACGCCCGCGTGCGCTCGCGCATGGAGGGGAGGCATTCCGTGCCGAAGACCAGTCGCCGGTGCCATAAAACCTGGGGATGGGGCTAGCAACGCCTGCGAATTCCGGTGATGATGACGGCGCACAGCAAGCTGATCTGCCCGCATGCTTTTTCGCCGCCAGGATCGCAGCGCCCCGCCGCGAGCCACCGCTGAATGGATCGAGCTTTCGCTCGACGATGGAGCCTTGCGCGTCGCCGTCCGCCGCCATCCCAATGCGCGACGGCTGACGCTGAGGGTTCGTGCGGCCGCGCGCGACGTCACCCTCACCGCCCCGCCCCATGTCTCCCTGGCCGCCGCGAGCGCCTTCGTGCAGCGCCATCGCGAATGGGTGCGGGTGCGCCTCGTGCGCCTGCCGGAGGTGGTGCCGTTCGGCAATGGCGCGATGCTGCCGCTGCGCGGCGAGGCGCATCTGATCGTCCACCGTCCCGGCGCCCGCGGCACCGTATGGCGGGAGGAGGGCCCGGATGGCCCGCTGCTGTGCGTGGCCGGGGACGAGCCGCACCTGCCGCGCCGGCTCGGCGATTATCTCAAGCGCGAGGCCCGCGGCGACCTCATCGCCGCCGTGCGCCGCCACAGCGCGGCCCTCGGGGTGGAGACCGGCCGCATCACCCTGCGCGACACCGCGAGCCGGTGGGGTTCGTGCTCGTCCAAGGGCGATCTCTCTTTCTCCTGGCGGCTGATCCTGGCGCCGCCCTTCGTGCTGGACTATCTCGCCGCCCATGAGGTGGCCCACCGCATCGAGATGAACCACGGCCCGCGCTATTGGGCGCTGGTGGAGCGGGTCTTCCCCCGCCGCATGGAAGCGGAAGCCTGGCTGCGGCATCACGGCGCCGCGCTGCACCGCTACGGCGGCTGAGGACCCGCGGGCACCCGACCCGCTCGCGCCGCCTCCGACACTCGCCAGACCGGCGCCCGAGACCGCGGGTCAGCCGCCGTCCGCCTCCACGCCATCGGCATCCTCGGGCGCCGCAGCCGGCGCGAAGTCCGCCTCCGCCTCATAGCCGACGCCGGCGCAATCGGGATAGACGTCGGGCTTGCGCGAAGCGGCCCAGGCGCCGATCACCCCCGGCCGCCCGGCGCACAGGGCGAGGATGTCCTCCACCAGCGTCTCCTGCAGGTTGTAGTGGCGCCCGGCAACCAGCGCCGCGATGCCGGCGCGCAGGAAATCGTAGTCCACCGCCGTGGCGATGTCGTCATGCCGGGCACGGATGGCGGGATCGAGCCGCAGCCGCACGCAGATCAGCAGGCGCTGGCGCGCCGCCTTCTCGAAATCATGGATGCCGATGGAGGCCTCGACCGCGAAATCGGTGAGGGACAGGCTGTGGCGCGTCACGGTCATGACCGGCCTTAAAGAAGAGGAGGTGTCGATGGAAGTGCCCTCCGTCACGGCGCCAGGAACGCGACGTCGCGCCCGGGATTGACCAGCGACTGGCCGCCGTCGATGACGATGATCTGCCCGGTGAGCGCGGGCGTGCCCAGGATGAAGCGCACCGCCCCGGCGATCTGGCCGGGGGTGCAGCCGTGGTGCAGTGGATTGGCGTCATGGGCATAGCCGAAGCCCTGATCGGTGAGCACGCCGCCGCTCAGCGTCACCCCCGGGGCGATGCCGCACACCCGCACCTTCGGCGCGAGGGCGAGGGCCAGCGTCTTCGTCGCCGCGGCAAGGCCGAGCTTGGCCACCGTATAGGAGAGATAGTCCGGGTTGGGCGCATCGAGCTTGTTGTCGAGCATGTTGATGATGCAGCCGCCGCGATCCCCCATGGCCGGCGCCAGGCGACGCGCCAGGAAGAGCGGGGCGCGCAGGTTCACCGCCACATGGCGGTCGAACGCCGCCGCGGTCATGGTCTCCAGCGTGTCGTAGCTGAACAGCGAGGCATTGTTGACGAGGGCTTCGAGGGGCGCGCCGCTCACCGCCGCGGCACCGGCGGCGGCCTGCGCCAGCGCCTCCACCGCATCGAGGTCGGCAAGATCGGCCTGGAACGCCTCGGCAGCGCCGCCACCGGCGCGGATCTCCGTCACGAGCTCCGCGGCCGCCTGCGCCGAGGTGTGGTGGTGGATGAACACCCGCCAGCCGTCCCGGGCCAGCGCCAGCGCGATCTCGCGGCCGATCCGCACCGCGCCGCCGGTCACCAGCACCGATCGCTTTCCACCGTCCATGCCGTCCCGTTCCTCCCGCCGCACCCCGCCCCGCGCGGGCTCCGCGCCTCAGCTCGCCCGCTTGCAGGCCATGGGGGATCCTTCCTTCCAGACGAAGGTCGCATCATCCCCCTTGATCGAGATCGAGCGCCCGAAGCTCGCCTCGTAGCGCGCGCCCGAGCCGGCCGGCACCAGCGCCCCGGTGTCGATGCTGTCACCATACTCGATCCGCACGCTCGGCTGGGCGGTGTCGAAGAAGAAAACGGTCACCTCGTTGGCCCGGTTGCCGTCGCAGAAGAAGCTCACCGTGCTGGTGGGTTTGCGGAGCATGTAGCGCGCCACCAGCTCGCCCTCGCGCCGCAGATAGGCCGCCTCGACGCAGGCGCGCGCGTCCTTGGCCTTCCAGCAGTCGTCGCGACCCTTGATCCAGCCGCGCTGGAGGGCATGGAGCTCGTTGAGCGCCTGCTCCGACCCGCTGTCGAGCCGGTCCAGCGCATCGGTGGCGGCGGAATAGACCTCGGACAGCCGGCGATCCAGGGCCGCCAGCTTGGGATCCGCGCACACCATCTGCTCCGCCTTGCTCTGGGCGGCCGAGCAGTCGAACGACGGTCCGTCCTCGGCATGGGCGGACGGCGCGACGGCGCCAGCCAGCAACGCCGCCGCGAAGGCCCGCAGGACGGCCGCGGGGACACGCGCGGAGCGGCGACCCGCAGCGGTCGGCGTGGAGACGGGGGCAAGATCGGCCATGGCTTCGAACTCCCTTCGGTGCGGCAGAGGGGGATCGCCGGACCTCCCCCACGCTCCACGTCCGGAGGCCGCGCGTCAAATCCGCATCGGCCGGACGCCGCCGGATGCGGCCAATGGCCGGAGCCCGGCCGGCGCGGCGCATTGGCTATTGCATTTTTTACCCGGCTGATGATCCAATTTCCCATGGATCGTAAATTCCTCCCCTTTCCCACCGACCTCGTGCAGATGCATCCGGGGCTCGGAATCCTGCGCTTCGCGGCCCTGCTCGCGGAAGGCAGCGAAAGCGACGACGACACCCTCGACCTCATGTTCGAGCAGATGGAGATCGGCGCCCTCGACAACATCGCCCCGCACGAGATCTGGCTGGAGCTGGAACGGGGGCTGATGGCCCCGGCGCCGGCCATCATGATCAAGGCCCTGCGCGAATGCGGCGTGCTGGAGATCGTGCTGCCGGAAATCGCCAGCCTGTGGGGCGTGCCGCAGATCGCCGACGACCCCGGCGAGGTGGACCTCGGCGAGCACCTGCTCAATCAGCTCAGCGAGGCGGCCAAGATCAAGGCGCCGCTCCCGGTGCGCTTCGCGCTGCTCACCATGAACGTGGGCAAGTCGGATTCCCCGCGCGAGCATCTGCCCTCGCATTATCGCCATATCGAGCGCGGCGCCCCGCGCATCCGCGCCATCGCCGAGCGCTTCCGGGTGCCGGATGCCTGCCGCGACCTCGCCCTGCTTGCGCTTCACGAATGCGAGCGGGTGCACCGCACCTCGAAGATGCGCGCCGGTCCGGTGGCGGACATGCTGGAGCGGGTGGGCGCGTTCCGCGATCCGGCGCAGTTCGCCCTGCTCATGAGCGTATGTTCCTGCGACTATTACGCCTACGGCGGGCGCACCGAGCCCACCTATCCAAAGGCGGCGCTGCTCGACATCGCGCTCAAGGCCTGCGCCCAGATGGACGACGGGGCGCCGGAAGACCGGGCGCCGGCGGACGGGACGGCCTCGGAGGAGGTGCAGGAGGCCCGCGCCACCGCCATCGCCCGCGCCTTCCGCTCGGAACGCTGGTCCGACGAGACCGCCTGAGCCCGCAGCAGCGCCGGGAAGGGGAGCTGCGACGGGTCGCGTTGGGCCGCGAGAAGGCCCGTCAGGGGCAGTCGCTCGGGCGCACGTAGCGCGCCTTCAGCCAGCCGTGCGTCGTTCGATCGCCGTTGTAATGGGTCACCGGGCACCAGCGGCTGCCGGGCGCCGCCGACCGCGGAACGCACGGCCCGTCCTGATGGAGGATGCCATGCCGGCCGAGCGGCAGGACGTCCACCACCGGCGCGCCGGCGTCGGGCTTGGCGCGCAGGTTCAGCGGATCGTCCGGGGCGACGCCGATGACCACGAGGCACCCCGGCCCAGAGGTCGCCCAGGCCGGCGCGGCGGCGGCGACCACCACCAGCGCGGCAAGAAGCGCGCTGAGCCGGACGCCGAGAGCAGCCATGAATGGCACGCGAGCTGTCGTCGTCATTGCCTCTCCCCCTGTGCGCCAAGGCGCCCGTGGATCGTCCTCGACTGGCTTTCGGCCGTGCCGGAATCGCCCGACCCGCGATTCCCGCGCCACCCGACGGGTGCAGCTTGGAACACCGCGCCCGCCGAATCCACCCCGCAGATGCGGCCCGAGCCGCCCCGAAACGCCGTTGCGCTCGGCCGAAGACGGGCGGAATCTATGAAGGAACAGCGATCCGATTCCCGCGCGACGGCGGCGGGTGGCGTCGCGGGCGGGAGGCTTCGGCGATGGCGTACCCCGGTTTCCGGCAATCGATCTGCCCGATCCTCGTCTGGACCTATGCGGTCGCCTGCGTGCTGTCGCTGCTGCTGGTGCCGGCCAGCCTCTACGGGTGGTTCGGCCTGGAGCGCGACCCGCTGTCGGGCGTCTTCGCGGCGCTGCTCGGGATGCCGTGGGTGCTGCTCCTCTCCCTCGTCGTGGATCCCGAGGGGCCGGTTACCGGCTTCCTTTTCATTGCTGTGTGTCTTACGTTGAATCTGCTCATTCTACGTGCGATCTGCCGGTATTTCCGTGCATCACGCCCCTGAATGCTTCCGGGAGTGGAGATTGATATGGAACGCACGCGCCGTCATCTCGCCGCCGCTCCGCGCGCCGTGCTTGCCGCCCTCGCTTTCGCATCGTGCGCCCTCATGGCTCCGGGCGGCGGCGTCCACGCCGCGGAGACCCCCGAGATCATGATGGCCATGTGCAAGGCCCGCGCCCATGACGAGCTCAAGGTGCGCGGCCCGGATATCGACACCAAATACGAAGGCCAGCGGGTGGACGGCACCCACGCCGTCAACGGCACCGCCGCGCCCGAGGGCGGCAAGCAGCAGACCTTCCAGTGCTCGTTCAATGCCGACGGCTCGAAGATCATCCGCTTCGTGGTGAACGACTGAGGCGCCGGAGCGCCAGGTCATGCCGTTCCGCACCCCGCCGCGGTCCCTCTTCGCTCCGGCGTGACCCGAGGCGCGGCCGGCGCTCAGAAATTGCTCAGGTCCACGGGGGCGATGGTCACCCGCATGCCGTCATAGGCCGCGTCGAATTTGACCTGGCAGGCGAGGCGGGACTCCATGCGCCGTTCGGCGGCGCTGGCCAGCATGCGGCTTTCCCCCATCTCCATGGGCGGCAGGGAAGCCCCGGCGGGCGGCACCACATAGACGTGGCAGGTGGCGCAGGCGCAGCCGCCGCCGCATTGCGCCTCCAGCTCCTCGATGCCGGCGCGCCGGATCAGCTTCAGCAGCGTCGCGCCGGCCTTGGCGGGGATCTCCCGCTCCTCGCCGTCACGGGTCTCAAGAACGAAGCTCGCCATGGTCCGCGTGGTCCTTCCGCGATCTCACGCCAGCGTCAGCGCGGCGAAATCCGCCGCCACCGGATGGCTGCCGGCCGTGCCGCCGCTGCGGGCGACGAAGGTGGTGGAGAGCCCCACGGAACGGGCCGCATCCAGCTCCTCCTCATTGTCCGAGAGCAGGAGGATCGCGGCCGGCGGCAGGCCGAGGCGCTCGGCGATGAGCGTATAGGTGCCCGGCTCGATCTTCTGCCCCGTGACCGTATCCAGGAAGCCCTCGAACAGTGGCCCGAGATCGCCCTCCGGCAGGTGGGCGAGCAGCGCCTTCTGGGCCAGCTCGGAGCTCGACGAATAGACGAAGAGGCGCACCCCCGCCTCCTTCCAGCCCGTCAGCGCCGGCGCCACGTCCGGATACAGCTCGGGCTTGAGGGTGCCTGCTTCATAGGCTTCCTGCCAGATGAGGCCCTGCAGCACCTTCAGCGGGGTGGTCTTGCGGTCCTGCTTGATCCAGCGCAGGAACAGCGCCTCGGCCTCCTCCGGCTTCAGGTTGAAGCCACCGAACAGCCGGCCGGCCTCCTCCAGGGCCTCGTCCACCTCATCGTCGTCCGCATGGGCGACGATGTAGGCGCCGATCCGCTCGCGGGAGAGGGGAACGAGGGTATCGGTCATGAAGGCGGACGGCAGCGCCACCCCTTCGAGATCGGTCAGAATGGCGCGGATGGGCTCAACCATGGGCGGCCCCGTCCCGCGTCGTGTGCTCGCATTGCGACATGGATCGCTGAGCCCCCGGGTTGCGTTCAACTGGACAAGCTCAAGCATCATCCATGCCATGGCGGCGGCACGGATCAGGTGCGCGTGCCGGTCCCGAACAGCAGGCGCGCCGCCACCGGCAAGGCCACCGAGAGGCTGGCGAAGCGGAACAGATGGTGGGCGCTCATGAAGGCGGGATCGAACCCCATGGCAAAGCCCAGCGCCGACATGGTCTCCAGCGCGCCGGGCGCGAAGGCGGTGAGAATCTTGCCGAAATCATCATCGGTGAGGGCCGCCGCCAGCGCCGCGAAGCAGGCCGACAGGCTGAGCGCCACCAGGAAGGCCCCGAGCGAGACCGCCATGAAGGAGCGGATGGTGGCGAGCGTCGTGCCGACGAAGCGGGTGCCCACGCTCGCCCCCAGCACCACGAAGGCCGGCACCAGAAGGTAGGCCGGCAGCTGGGCCTCGGAGAGATCGGTCAGATGCATGGCGGCGCTGCCGGCCAGCGCGCCGATGATCAGGCCGCCGGGAATCCGCACCCGCTCCGCCAGGAGGCCGACGGCGCAGCCCACCAGCAGCAGCAGGCCGACCGCGGCGAGGGACGAGGGGTCCGCCATCGGCAGCGCATGGGGCGGGGATTGGCCGGTCGAGCCCAGCGCGTTCAGCACGTTGGGCAATGCCGCCACCAGCAGGAACAGCCGCAGCGCCTGGGCGAACGCCACCTTGCGCATGTCCGCCGCGGTCTCGCCGGCCATGGCGATCACGGTGCTGAAGGCGCCGGGCGCCGAGGCGTAGAAGGCGCTCGCCAGATCCCATTTCGCCACCCGGGTGAGAAACAGCACGCCGCCTAGCATGGTCGCGCTCACGCTCAGGGCGAGGCAGGCCATGCTGATCGGCCAGTTGGCGGCGCGGCTCAGCATGTCCGGGGTGAGCGCCGTGCCCATGGAGGTGCCGAGGATCACGAAGGCAACGAAGCGGACGAATTCCGGCACCACGATGGGCGCGCCGGCCACCGCCAGCACGAGGGTGGACACCAGGGCACCGGAGATCCACGACGCCGGAAGGCCGAGGACGTCGAACACGATGCCCCCCAGGGCTCCGGCCGCAAGGGTGGCGACCGCCGCGAAGCCGCGCCGCATCGTATAGGTGGAGGGGGCCCTCACCGGCGCGGTGCGGCGGGCGATGCGGCGTCGGCGGGCGCGCGCTCCAGCCAGGCGACGAGGCGGCGCGCCACCTCTTCGAGCTGGCTCGCGCTGCGGGCGAAGCACAGGCGCATGAAGCCCTCGCCGCCGGCGCCGAAGGAGGTGCCGGGGGCGATGCCCACATTGGCCTCGTCCACCAATTGGAGGCCGAGGCGCCGCACGTCCGGATAGCCGGCGATGCGGAAGAACAGGTAGAAGGCGCCGGGCGGCGGCACGAGGTCCACCTTGCCGGTGCCGAGCAGCGCGTCGGAGACGATCTTGCGGCCGAGCCGCGCCCGCTCGATCTGCTCGGCGACGAAATCCTCGCCTTCTTCCAGCGCCGCGATGGCGCCGCGCTGCATGAAGGCGGCCACCCCCGAGGTGGAATACTGCACCAGATTCTCGATGACCTGCCCGAGCGCCGGCGGCGCCTCCAGCCAGCCGATGCGCCAGCCGGTCATGGCCCAGTTCTTGGAGAAGGTCTGGACGAAGAGGATGGCGTCGTCCTCCTCCATCACGTCGTGGAAGGACGGCGCCCGCCGCTCCTCGCCGTAATAGAAGCGGCCGTAGATCTCGTCGGCGACGATCCAAAGGCCGTGGCGGCGGGCGAGGTCGAGCACGGCCTTCAGGTCGTCGTGGCTGGCGACTACGCCGGTCGGATTGCCGGGGGAGTTCAGGAAGATGGCGCGGGTGCGCGGCGTCACCGCCGCGGCGAGGCGCTCATGATCGAGGGCGAAGCCCTTGGGCCCATAGGTGAAGGGCACCGGCACCGGCACCGCGCCGGCCTTGAGCGCCGCCGCCGGCGCATTGGGCCACACCGGCGAGGGAATGAGGATCTCCTCCCCCGGCCCCACCGCCATGGCGAAGGCGATATGGATCGCCTGCATGCCCGAGCCGGTGACGAAATAGCGCTCGGGGTCCTCCTTCACGCCATAGAGCCCGCTCATGTAGCGGGCGATGGCGGCGCGCAGGTCGGGCAGGCCGCGCTGCCAGGTGTAGAAGGTCTCGCCGGCGTGCAGCGCCTTGGCCGCGGCCTCGCAGATGAAGGCGGGGGTCGGCACGTCCCCCTCCCCGGCCCAGAGGGGAATCATCCCGGGGCGGTCGCGGCCGTAGTTCATCACCTCGACGATGCCGCTCTCGGGCAGGCCGCGCGCGGTGGGGCGCACCATGCCGAGCAGGCGGTCGTCGGGGAAGGAACGGGCGGGCGCGACGTCGCGGGGCAGGGACATGACGCGGCGATCTTTCTAAAACGTCGAAGATTGGGTGGGGGTTACCCCGCCCGCCGCCATCCTGCAAGCGCGCCCGCCCGGCCACGCGAGGGGGCCCCGCGACCGGGCGTTGGCGCGAGCTGTGCAAATTCGCAAAAGTGCATTGCAACATCGGTAATTGAACGGGCACCACGGAAAGCCTAGGTCTTTGCCATCATTCTCCGACCGAACGGAGCAGTCATGACCATTTCTACAGCGTCTCCCGCCGCCTTCGCCAAGATCGATCAGGACGCGCTCGACCGCCTGTTCCTGAAGGCGCGCTCGCAGAACGGCTGGACCGACCAGCCGGTGAGCGACGACGAGCTTTACGCCCTTTACGAGCTTGTGAAGTACGGCCCGACCTCGGCCAACACCCAGCCGGCGCGCTTCGTCTTCGTGCGCAGCGCGGAGGCCAAGGAGCGCCTCAAGCCGGCACTGTCGCCGGGCAACCACAAGGCGCTGGCGGCGCCGGTGATCGTCATCATCGGCTACGACATGAAGTTCTACGACCGCATCCCGGAGGTGTTCCCGCACAATCCCGGCTTCAGGGACGTGTTCGTCAACAATCCGGCGGGGGTGGAGCCGCACGCCTTCCGCAACTCCTCGCTGCAGGGCGCCTATCTCATTCTCGCGGCGCGGGCGCTGGGGCTCGATGTCGGCCCCATGTCGGGCTACGACGCGGCCAAGCTCGATGCCGAGTTCTTTCCCGACGGCACGGTGAAGAGCAATTTCATCGCGGCGCTCGGCCACGGCGATCCGGCGCAGGTGAAGGACCGCCTGCCGCGCCTCCGCTTCGAGGACGCCGCCAGCATCGTCTGATCGGCAGCCGGCGCGTGCCGGCCGCTCACCCCTCGCCGGGATCGGCGGCAAATCCGGCGGCGGCGATGCCGGCGATGGCGCAGGCCTCGTCATTGTCGGAGATGTCGCCGGAGACGCCCACCACGCCCGCGATCTCTCCGCCCGCCGCCCGGATGAGCACCCCGCCCGGAACGGGAATCAGCGAGCCGCCGAGGGCCGCCGTCGCCGCGGCGATGAACTGCGGCTGGTCCTGCGCCCGCTTGTGGAGGGCGCGCGAGCCGAGGCCGAGGGCCAGCGCTCCGTCCGCCTTGGCGCGGGCGATCTCGGCGCGCTTCAGGCTGGTGCCGTCCTCGGCCGCGAAGGCCTTCAGCGCGCCGCGCGCATCGAGCACGCAGACCGCGAGCGGCAGCATGGCGCCGGCGCGGGCATGGCGGAGCGCGGCGGAAATGATGGTCTGCGCCTGGTCCAGGGTCAAAGCGGGCACGGGCGGCTCCTGTGCTGAGGGAAGGCGGGCAGCGCCCGCCTGTCATCTACCCCATGCGGCGGGCAAGCAGAACCGGCGCAAGCCCGGTTTTCCCCCGATGGAGTTTTTGCTCCCCGCCAACGCCGCGCCATGGCACCATGCCGGCCCGTCCCGTCCCGTTCCGCCGGCTGTCCGGAGCCCCGATGAATCCGAAGCGCCTGAGCCTTGAACCCGGCCACCACCGCAAGTTCCTGGCCGTGGTGGACGACACGCCCGAGTGCGACCGCGCGGTCTATTACGCCAGCCGCCGGGCGGCGCGCACCGGCGGCGGCCTCGTGCTGCTCGGCGTGCTCGACCTCGAGGACGCGCACCAGCAATGGCTGAACGTCGCCGACCTCATGCGCGCCGAGGCGCAGGAGGAGATGCAGGCGCGGCTCGACAAGTTCTCCGCCCGCGCCCGGCAGGTCGCCAGCGTGGCGGCGGAGCTGGTGATCCGCGAGGGCGGCAAGGCCGACGCCATCATGAAGCTCATCGCCGAGGACCGGGACATCGCCAATCTGGTTCTGGCGGCCGGCACCAGCAAGGAAGGCCCCGGCCCCCTCGTCACGTCGCTGGCCGGCGCCCATGCGGCGAGCTTTCCCATCCCCATCACTTTGGTGCCCGGCGCGCTCTCCGACGAGGAGCTCGACGCCATGGCCTGAGGCGGCCGCCCACAGGCGCGCGCCACGAGAGGCTTGCACCTTAGGCAGATGCGTCTATATTAGGCGCGTCCCCATTGGGGATACCTCAGAGCCATCGCAGTCGAAGGTGATGAGAGTGGGCCCCGCGGGACCCGCTCTTTTTCCGTTTATCCGGACATCATCGCGCCGCGATGACCTGCTTCGAAGGATCGAGGGGCGGCCCGGCAGAGCGCCGGCGCCTCCGGTTGCTGCGAAGAAGAGAGTTTCCATCGTCCGGCGCTGAGCGCCTTGCCGTCCCGGAGGGACATGTCGCACCTTTCTGCCCCGTTCGGCCTCGCCCCGCTCGATGATGCGGACGAGCCGCGCCTCATCACCGAAACCGGGGTGGCCGCCCGCGTGGCCGCCATCGCCGGAGGCGTGCTCGGCGGTCTCGGCTACCGTCTGGTGCGGGTGAAGGTGAGCAGCCGCGACGGCGGCACGGTGCAGATCATGGCCGAGCGGCCCGACGGCACCATGACCATCGACGATTGCGAGGCCGCCTCGCGGGCGCTGTCCCCCGTGCTCGACGTGGAGGACCCCATCGCCGGCGCCTACCGCCTGGAGATGAGCTCGCCCGGCATCGACCGGCCGCTGGTGCGCCTCACCGACTTCACCCGCTGGGCCGGCCATGAGGTGAAGGTGGAGATGAGCGTGCCGGTGAACGGCCGCAAGCGTTTCCGCGGCATCCTCCTCGGCGCCGCCGACGGCGCGGCGCTGGTGCGCCGGCAGGATGCCAAGGCGGACGAGGAGGCGGACGTGCGCCTGCCCGCCGCCGACATCCAGGAAGCCCGCCTCGTCCTTACCGACGCGCTGATCCGCGACGCCCTGCGCGCGGCCAAGGCCGCCGGCCATGCCCTCGACGAGGACGCCGAGGCGTTCCTCGACGGCACCGCCGACGAGCTGGCGGACGATTCGGCCGAGGCCGGCGAAGGCCTCGACGAGCCCGCACCGAAGAATCAGGCGAGCGCCAACAGGGGCCTGACCGGCAAGGTCGCTGGCAAGAAGGCCAAGGCCAGCAAGACCGGCAAGAAGGCGCACGCCAAGAAGACCAAGGTCAAGAAATCGCCCTTCGCCGACGACGGCGAGACCGAAGCCCAAAAGGCCACTGTGAAGGAGACGCACTGATGGTTGCCGTCAGCGCCAACCGCCTCGAGCTTCTGCAGATCGCCGATGCCGTCGCGCGGGAGAAGTCCATCGACCGCGGCATCGTCATCGCCGCCATGGAGGACGCCATCGCCAAGGCCGCGCGCTCGCGCTACGGCCAGGAGACGGACATCCACGCCGACATCAATCCGCGCACCGGCGAATTGCGCCTCGCCCGGCATCTCCTCGTGGTGGACGAGGTGGAGAATTCCGCCACCGAGATCACCCTCGACGGCGCCCGGCGGCACAATCCGGCGGCCCAGGTGGGCGATACCATCGCCGACACCCTGCCGCCCTTCGATTTCGGCCGCATCGCCGCGCAGTCGGCCAAGCAGGTCATCGTGCAGAAGGTGCGCGAGGCCGAGCGCGACCGGCAGTATGACGAGTACAAGGACCGCATCGGCGACATCGTCAACGGCCTCGTCAAGCGGGTGGAATACGGCAACGTGGTGGTGGACCTCGGCCGCGGCGAAGGCATCCTGCGCCGCGACGAGCTCCTGCCGCGCGAGACGGTGAAGACCGGCGACCGCATCCGTGCCTACATCTACGACGTGCGCCGCGAGCCGCGTGGGCCGCAGATCTTCCTGTCGCGCACCCATCCCCAGTTCATGTCGAAGCTGTTCGCCCAAGAGGTGCCGGAGATCTACGACGGCATCGTCGAGATCAAGGCGGTGGCCCGCGACCCCGGCTCGCGCGCCAAGATCGCGGTGATCTCCCGCGACGGCTCGGTGGACCCGGTGGGTGCCTGCGTCGGCATGCGCGGCTCGCGCGTGCAGGCGGTGGTGAACGAGCTGCAGGGCGAGAAGATCGACATCATCCCCTGGAACCCGGACATCGCCACCTTCATCGTCAACGCCCTTGCCCCTGCGGAAGTGGTCAAGGTGGTGCTCGACGAGGACCGCGAGCGCATCGAGGTGGTGGTGCCCGACGCCCAGCTCTCGCTGGCCATCGGCCGGCGCGGCCAGAACGTGCGCCTCGCCTCCCAGCTCACCGGCTGGCACATCGACATCATGACCGAGCAGGAGGAGAGCGAGCGGCGCCAGAAGGAATTCGCCGAGCGCACCAAGATGTTCGCCGAGGCCCTCGATCTCGACGAGATGATGGGCCAGCTCCTCACCTCCGAGGGCTTCACCTCGGTGGAGGAGATCGCCTACGTGCCGGTGGATGAGCTCGCCTCCATCGAGGGCTTCGACGCCGATACCGCCGCCGAGCTGCAGGCCCGCGCGGTGAAGCACCTCGACGAGGTGGAAGCCGCCCTCGACGCCCGCCGCCGCGAGCTGGGCGTCGACGACGACGTCAAGACGGTGCCCGGCATCACTTCCAAGATGCTGGTGGCGCTCGGCGAGAACGACATCAAGTCGGTGGAGGACCTCGCCGGCTGCGCCACCGACGACCTCACCGGCTGGACCGAGCGCAAGGACGGCGAGACCATCCGCCAGCCCGGCGCCCTGGACGGCTTCGAGCTGAGCCGCGAGGACGCCGAGCAGCTGATCATGCAGGCGCGCATCGCCGCCGGCTGGATCACCGAAGCCGACCTTGCCGGTGCGGAAGCGGACGCGGACCTCGACGCCGAAGGCGACGAGGCCGCCGGCACCGCGGCCGAGTAAAGGAGATGACCCGCAGTGCTCGCACACGAGGTGCAGGACGAGATGGACGAGGGACCGCGCAGCCTTGCCGCCGCGCGGGCACCCCTGTCGCGTCTGTGCCTCGCCACGCGGCGGGTGCTGCCGGTCGGCGACATGCTGCGCTTCGTGGTGGGGCCGGACGGCACGATCGTCCCTGACCTCGCCCGCAAGCTGCCGGGCCGCGGCGCCTGGATCGGCGCCACCCGCGCCGACCTTGAGACCGCGCTGAAGAAGAAGGCCTTCGCCCGCGCCTTCAAGGGCAAGGGCACCGCCGGCCCCGAGCTGATCCCGCTCATCGACGACCTGCTGGCGCGGGACGCGCTCGGCGCGCTCAGCCTCGCCAACAAGGCCGGGCGGGTGGTCACGGGCGCCGTAAAGGTTCAATCGCACCTTTCGAACGGAGATGTGGGCGTGCTGCTGCACGCCTCCGACGCGCGCCCGGACGGGGTGCGCAAGCTAAACGGGTTCGCCCGTCAAGTGGAAGCTGCCCGGTTACCTCAAGTGGAACCCCAGGTGGCGATCATCGATTGCTTTCCCGGCGCCGAATTGGACTTGGCGTTGGGGCGGTCAAATGTGGTACATGCGGCGCTGCTCGCGCATCCGACAAGTGCGGGATTTCTCGCGCGCTGCCGAAAGCTCGAACGCTGGCGGACCGGAACCCCCGGCGGCGTTGAGGGCATCTGCAGCCCGGCGACGACCCCGACTGACAGCCGGATGCAAGGAACGGATACGGAATGAACGATACCAAGACTCCCGGCGATAAGACGCTCCACCCGACCTCCTCCGGCAAGACGCTCACCCTGAAGCGCCCGGTGGAGCAGGGTACGGTGCGCCAGAGCTTCAGCCACGGCCGCTCGAAGGCGGTGGTGGTGGAGAAGGTGAAGCGCCGCGTCATCGCGCCGGGCGAGGCCGGTCATTCCGCGGCGGCGCCGGCGCCGGCCCCCGCCGCGCCCCAGACAGCCAAGCCCGCAGCCGCCGCTCCCCCCGCTGCGCCGGCCCGTCCGGCTGCGCCCCCGGCTCCCGCCCAGCCCGCGGTG